>Ga0066188_1000001_pt1 | contig 91842 bp, 70 predicted proteins | sample WorMetHERISLAND2_FD_61185 | JGI IMG/M metagenome (GOLD analysis project Ga0066188, IMG submission 61185) | Marine gutless worms symbiont microbial communities from Max Planck institute for Marine Microbiology, Germany - Olavius loisae HERON... | ecosystem: Host-associated > Annelida > Digestive...
TACGATCCGCGTAGGCGTTGGCCAGATTATTCTGGATCCCTGCCCATTGCTCGGGAAATTCGGCGCGGGTCCGTACCTCAAGGGCTGACTTGAAGTGCTGGATGGCCTGCTCGAGATTCTCGGCCCGCTCACCCCGCATATTTCGGGCCAAACTGCTCCCGAGCATCCCCTGCAGAGCAGCCCACAGATCCGGGACCTGCCTGCGATCGACTAGGTTCAGCGCTTGGCGGCACAAGCGAATGCGGCGGGGCATATCACTCGGCTGACCGGGGCTGTTGACCTCGCGGAGGATCGCCTGCAGGTCGGTAGCCAGAACGGAATCCTCCTCAGATCCTGGGATCTGCTTGTGGTCCACCTGCCCGAATCCCTTCCATAACCAGCGTTTGAGGATGTCCATAAGATGTTACCTCTTAAGATTCAACCACTATCGGGTTTCGGTAAGGATATCGCCCTCCCGTAATAAGGGCGTCGCTCTCCCCTATTGAGACCGTGAAGTTTCGGATCGGCGACGAAATCTGGAATGAAGCCTGTAGTTCAACGCCTGCAACAAGCCGCTACTGTGGGTTTGGGCGCGTATCAAGCATCTGAGACTGGCAGCAATAAAGTTACTGTCAACACCGGAATAGGCATGAGGGAAACCGGATCGAGCCCTCGAATGCTAATCTGAAAGAAGTCATCTCAGCCATCCCCAAGCAAACCGAGCTTTGCAGCTACGGACGGCCAAGGGAGACGCCGCCCTTGCAGGGGCGATCTTCTCCTAGGTCGAAGCACGCAAGACTGCGGATGGGATACGTAAAACCGCTGAAGGAAAGGCAGCTTATCAATCAGCAGCGGTATATTGCTTTCTGGTGCTACCTATATATTTTACCATAAGGCCAATCACTCGGCAAGGCCATGAATAATCAGGAGTTGCTCGCAGTGTTTCGTAAGAGCCTACTCCCAGGCGGTAGGAGCCAAACCGTAAGTGGAAAAGGTCCAGGGATGGTTGGAAGACCTGAGATCTGACCCTACTTGGGGCCTAATGTTAGCGTGGAATATGGCAATTTCTTCCCATCGCTATTGGGAACGAGTAAATCCAGCGTTTATCGGATACACACAATGGACGTAGAATTCGCCGAGATCCGCGATTTTCTCGCCAATCACCACCCCTTCGATTTGCTTCCCGAGGAGGTTCTTGGACAGCTGCCCAGGCGGCTTGCAGTGCGTTACTTCCGCCGGGGCACGCCCTGTCCGCCGGACGACGCGGGTCAATCCTCTCTGTATATCGTGCGTCGCGGTGCCATCAAGCTAAGCGACGCGCACGGGGAGCTGGTCGGCAAGCTTGCTGAGGGCGATCTGTTTCCCTGGTGCTGCCGCTTGCGGGATCACCCTGAGCCCCGCTTTTCTGGCAGTGCCGCCGAGGATACCCTGGTCTATCTGATCTCCTGCGCGGATCTGGATCGGCTCTGCAGGCAGCACCAAGCCTTTTCCGACCACTTCGAGCACACGGTCGCCGAACGTCTGCGCAACGCTTTACATTGGATCAAGGAAGGAGCAGCCACCGGTACAGGGGGGGGGATGACCGTCCGCATCTCGGAGCTGCTCAATCGTCCCTTGGTGGCTGCCACGCCTGACACCAGTATCCGCGATGCCGCACGGATCATGACCCAGCATCGCATCTCGGCGCTGATCCTCATGGAAGAGGAGCGGCTCGTCGGCATAGTCACGGATCGTGACCTGCGCAGCCGCTGCATCGCCGCTGGCTTGCCTGCTACGACCCCAGTGCGTGAGATCATGACGCAAACTCCCCATACCATCGAGGCGGACACCCTGGGCTTCCAGGTCCTGATCGCCATGACCCGGCTCAACGTACACCATCTGCCAGTGCTAGATGCGGGCCGGGTGATCGGGATGGTGTCCAGTTCAGACCTAGTGCGTTTCCAAAGTGCCAATGCGGTCTATCTGGTGGGGGATATCCATAAGGCACAGGACTTCGCAACCCTGGTCCAGATCAGCGCCGGGGTCCCGGAGCTGCAAGTCAACCTGATTTCCGGCGGTGCCTCTGCAGATCAGGTCGTCCAAGCGGTCAGCGCCGTGACCGATGCCTTCACCACCCGTCTGCTGGAGCTGGCGGAGGCGGAGCTCGGCCCGCCCCCGGTACCCTATGCTTGGCTGGCAGGCGGCTCTCAAGCGCGCCGCGAGCAATCGTCCCACTCCGATCAAGACAACGCCTTGCTGATCGCGGATCAGGCTGGGCTGGAGGATGACGGGTACTTTGCAGACTTGGCCGAGCGGGTGAACACGGGGCTCGCCGCCTGTGGTTATAACCATTGCCCAGGCGATGTGATGGCCCGTAATCCGAAGTGGCGTCAACCTATGCGTATCTGGCGCAGGTACTTCACGGACTGGATCAAACACCCCGATCCGCAGGCGCTCATGCTGGCCAGTGTATTCTTCGACCTGCGCCCCGTATACGATCCAGGGGGACTATTCGAGGTGCTGCACCGGCATGTGCTGGAACACTCCTGCGCCGACCGTATCTTCATCGCCCATATGGCAGCCAATGTCCTCAAGCACCGGCCGCCGCTCGGTTTCTTCCGTAACTTCGTTCTCATCCACGGCGGCGAGCACGACCATACCTTTGACCTCAAATACCGCGGAATGGTGCCGGTGGTAGATCTGGCACGGGTGCATGCGCTTTCTGCCGGAATTGGGCAGATCAACACCATCGAACGCCTGCAGGCAGGGGTGCAGGTCCGGGCTTTAAGTCACGACGGCGCCGCCAATCTGATCGACGCTTTTGAGCTCATCAGCACCCTGCGCATGCGGCACCAAGCACGCCAAATCCGCGTCGGTCAGAAAGCAGACAATTATTTGTCTCCGGATGAGCTCTCGTCTCCGGAACGCGGCCACCTCAAGGATGCCTTTTCCCTGATCAATATTATGCAGGAGTCTCTAGGACAACGCCATCAGGCAGCGCGTTTTGCCTGATCTGCTCAATTAAGAGTTAGTTCTTAGAACTTGACGAGCGGTGAGCTGAAGAAATGTGGTTGGGTCAGGATGGAGGCATTCCGATAACGGCGCTCCGACGGAACTCAAGACAGGTCCTGCCCTCCGCCGAACAGCTGGTCCAGTGCCTCGACCAAATCACAGGAGGGCCGGTCGTACCAAACGCCGTACCGCGAGCCCGCGTGGGGGTGCATCCCACGTAGGAACAGGTAGTAGACGCCGCCGCAATGGGTCCGGTAGTCGTAGCTGGGTAGCCGCCAGCTGAGAAATCGGTGCAGAGCCAGGGTATAGATGAGGTATTGCAACCGGTAGCGGTGGCGGCGGATAGCGACGCGCAGGCTATCCTGCCCATAGGCCGTGAGGTGGTCGCCGAGACGGTTGGATTTGTAGTCGACGATGTAGAAGCGTCCCCGGTAGCGAAACACCAGATCGATAAAGCCGTGCATGAGCCCGCGCATAGGCTCGAAGTGCAGCCCCGCGGCAGCGTCCGCATGGGCTTCAGAGACCGCCAGGGCGGCACTCAGGGATTCCAGGCTCAGGCCTGCGACGGGAAAGTGAAACTCCAGCTCTGGAATCCGATCGGTAGCGGCGATGTCACGTAGACGCAGGGATATTGCCGGGTCCAGCCAAGTATCCAGGACGTTAGTCACCAGCTCCTTCACTACGGGTGCCCAATCCCGGTCTGCGGTACGGCCTATGCCCAGTCTGCCATAGCGCTCCAGCAGGTTGCGGACAGCCTGGGTCAGAGCCTCGCCGGTGGCGTGGGGGAAATCCAGGTCCTGGAACAGCCGGTGCAGAAAGTGACCGGCCTGGGTGCCAGCAGGAAAGGCAAACACTGGATCGACTGGATCGGTCGGATCGAGCGGCTTGGCCTTCGATACGGAGGGCATGGCATCGGCATCGGGGCTCTCGCTCTCGTCCCCCCGCACTAGGCCCGAATAGCTGGTGACCTGCCAGCCCGAGCCGATGGTGGAGCGGAATTCCCTGGGGGCTAGCCGTGCAGGGTCGATCCAGCCTCCAAGCCGAGGCCTGCCGCTGGGCAAGGGCAGCGTGCAGATCTCGATAGCATTCGGCGCCCGTGTAGCCAGGGCGTCTAGATCTGTGCGGATCTTGGCCTCCGACAGGTGCGCTATCTCGCACTCCGGATCTTGATGCAGCAGGTAGGCCAGGGCCGTATCCTGGATGCCGTTGATCTTGCCCCAGCAGAGTACGCAGAGCTTGGCCGCCCGTGTCACCCCGACATAGAACAGGCGCAGCCGCTCAGCGAGCCGTTCAGTCCGTTCCAGGCGTGCATGTGCACCCAGGTCGCCCGAGCCCAGATCCATACAGGCTTGCTTGTCCTCTGGGGCATGGAAGAATACTGGTGCCTTCCCCCGGGATCCCTTGAAAGCACTCCAGGGGAAAGGGATGAAGACCAGGGGATACTCCAGGCCTTTGCTCTTGTGCAGAGTGACCACCTTGACCAACCCCTCGTCGCTCTCCAGGCGTAGCTGCTGGGCCGTATCCCCTGCTAACTCCTCACGCCGATCGCCGAGCCAGCGCAGTAATCCGTCCAGACCGGGATGCTCGCCGGAGGCTACCTGCAGCAATTCCAGCAGCTGCAGCAGGTTGGTCAGACGACGTGCACCGTCGGGTCGGCGCAGCAGCCGAGCGGGTATCCGCTCCGCCGCGAGCAAGACCTGCAGTGCCGCCATAACCCCTTGTTGCTGCCAACGGTCTCGGTAGGACCGAAAGCGGGCTAGCAATCCCTCCCAGGCAGGCTCATCGTCGGCGAGCCGTGACAGCTCCGCCGCATTGCGCCCCAGCAGGCTCGTGGCCAGGGCGACCCGCACGCGACCTGCGTCATGTGGTTCTGCCAGGGCCCGCAGCAGGGTGGTCAGTTCTTCAGCGTCCTCGGTGGCGAACACATTGTCCTCGCTCAGGCTCACGCTGCTTATGCCACAGGCACGCAGAGCCTGCTGCACTAGGTTGCCCTCGCGGTGGGTACGCACCAGCAAGGCGATGTCGCTCGGCTTCAGTGCACTGTCCCCGATGGTCACCGTGCCGGCGTCCGCCTGGTTCAACAGGTCGGCGATATATCCGGCACAGGCATGGGCTGCCTCGGTGAGGGCCGCGTCAGCGCGGATGGATCTCGGTATCTTGTGGGTCTGATTTTCTTCGTTGATTTGGAGCATCCAGAATTGCAGAGGCACCGGTTCGACGCCCTGGATCCGCAAGGGTCTTTCGTCTGCCGTGGGACCGGGTGACACCGGCTCGAAACTGATGTAATCCTGGTAGATGAAGGGTGCCTTGGCAGATGTAAATAGACAGTTGATAGCATTGATCAGCCGCGAGCTTGAACGCTGGTTGACGGTGAGGCAATAGCACCGTCCGGCGCATGCGCTGTCGTCCCGGGCCTGCATATAGGTAAAGATATCAGCACCGCGAAAAGCATAGATGGCCTGTTTAGGATCACCGATCAGGAACAGGCCGCAGTCGGGTTGATTCCCGTAGAGGCGGCGGAAGATGCGGTATTGTTGGGGATCTGTGTCTTGAAACTCGTCGATCAGGGCTACCGGATAGCAAGCGCGCAAGCCAGCGGCTAGGGTCTCCGAGCCATCTCCAGCCAAGGCTTGGTCAAGGCGGTGCAGCAGGTCGTCGTAATAGAGCAGACCTTCAGCCTGTTTGCACTTTTCTATGGCATTGCGGACAAACGCCCGCGCGTCGGTCAGAAACAAGGCTCTGGTTCCGGTATGGACCCGGGCCGACAACTCCAACAGGCGACCACAGAGGTCGAAAAAGGGATGGACCGGTGGCTGTCGACCCGATTTGGTCCCACGTGCCAATCCAAACGGTGTCAGGCGTTCCAAGCCGGCAGGCAGGGATGCGGGGGGCTCGGCTGCGGCGACTAGTACCGCAGCGGTCCGAATGGCCTGGGCGACCACCCGCCTGTTGTAGGAGTGTCGGTCGAGGGCGGGACTAGTCGCCAGGAGGTCTGCTATTTGGTCGGAATCAGCGCACCATTGGGCCTGCATCTGGGCGAAGACCGTGTCCAGCTCCCGGTACCCAGCCTTGATGTCTGGCGCATCCACCGGCGGCAACAGCCGCATCGCCTCGATGGCCAGGGTGGGTTGCAGGTCCGCGAGCAGGTCCTGGGGGGTCTTCCAATGCTCCCGCACCCAGCGCGCGGTTTTGGAGTCCGTGCCCGCTACCCGGGAGCGCCAGAAGTCCTCGACGGCAGTGGTCCGCAGTCGAGTCTCGTCGGTGATGAGCTCGACATCGAAGGCCGCGCCGCTCTCGAAAGCCTGGTCTGTCAGGGTGTGCAGACAGAAGCCGTGGATGGTATAGATCGCGGCCTCGTCCATGCGCGTCAGGGCATCAGTCAGCAATGTGCAAGCCCGATCCCGATCCGGGAGTCCCGACAACAGCTGGGCGAGGATCGGATCCTGTCCGGCTCCCCCTGCTTGATCTCCCCCCTCCCCTTCCTCCCTGCAAGCTGCATCGTCCCGGAACCAGTCCAAGGCCTGCGCTAACCGCCTGCGGATTCGATCACGCAGCTCTTCGGTGGCAGCCTCGGTAAAGGTGACCACCAAAATCCGATCCACTTCCAGGCTCAGCTCCAACAGCAACCGCAGGTACAGGATCGTGATGCTGTAGGTCTTTCCGGTGCCGGCACTGGCCTCGATCAGGGTCAGGCCCCGCAGGGGAACCCGTAAGGGGTCGAGTGCCGTCATGTGCCCCATTTATGTTTATGTATCTGGACCCGGCACAGAAAGAAACCTCATGAGCCTCCAGCAATTGATTATTCCTTTACTTCACTTCAATCGTGATCTTCTTCGATAGCAGGGCGGGCTCATGGGGGATATGATTCCCGTCACCCAATAGGATCTGCAAGGTGTGCTTTCCAGGCATCAGATCAAGCTCGGCCTCCGTCTGCCCCCCACCGAAATGCCTGTGCCGGGCGTCACTCGGCAACGGTCGATCTAGGGGCGGTAGTTTGTCTACATCAATTAGCAAGTGATGGTGGCCCGTGTGCTTTTTATCCGTCCCGGCTGGCGCCACGCCCATGCCCGACAGTCCGAAGCGGACCCGCACCGGTCTGGTGACGATCTCCCCGTCAGCGGGTGAGATGATATAGGCGCGGGCCCCATCCGGGGCCGGAGTTCCGGCCCAGACCAGGGTCGAGCATACCCACCAGATGGTCCCGAGCAGGATGGAAACTTGTTTCGCCGACATATTTAAAACACCTCTTGCTACGGGTTTGTGCCAAATCAATGTGGTTAAAAGCGTGGGAAACTGGAAGTGGGTACATCAATTATAATTAACACCTTTTTTAAAGGCACTTTTGGATTTTTCATTGAGATTAGAAGAGATTAGGCTAGCATAATCGAATACCTCATCATTCGTCTATTCGATCGCTGGGATCCTCCTCCTCTACGTCATGGACCAGCACATCTGCTCCTTCAACCCCTTGGGGGACGGGACCTGCTTCCTGGAGATCTATTACCGATTATCTGCCCGGATGTCTGTCCGCCGCCAGTACAATGCCTTACACAGTGCAATCGAACAGGTGAACCAATCCGATCAGACGCCGTCCAGCAGCGATCACCAGGCTGGTGATGCTGTGCTCTGCCATCAGATCGACGGCTTCCTGCAAACGCGCCTGTCGGTCGATGCAGATGGGATTGGCCGTCATCATATCGCCGGCTAGCAGCTCCGGAAAATCCCTGCGGTGATGCTCCATGGCCCGGCGCAGATCACCGTCGGTGATGATGCCGGTCAGCTCCTGGTCCGCACTGACCACCGCAACCCCCATACGCCCCGCACTAATGGTCTGGACAACCTGAGGGGCAGGATCGTCTGGGCGGACGATAGGCAGCTGCTCGGTGTGCATCACATGCTCCACCCGGGTCAGCAGACGCCGCCCCAGCTCCCCGCCGGGATGGAAGCGGGCAAAGTGCTCGGGACGGAAGCCGCGGGCCTCCATCAACACGATGGCGAGGGCATCACCAAGCGCCAGGGCCGCGGTGGTGGAGGCGGTAGGCGCGAGCTGGAGAGGGCAGGCCTCCCTAGGCACCGCAGCATCTAGGTGAAAATCCGCATGCCGCGCCAGTGTCGAAGCGGGCCGGCCCGTGATAGCGATGAGCCGGTTCCCGTTGTCTTGGAGAAAGGGGATCAGCCGGATCATCTCATCCGTCTCCCCGGAGTTCGAGATGGCAAGGAAGATGTCTTCCGAGCGTACCATCCCCAGGTCACCGTGAGAGGCCTCTCCTGGATGCACGGAGAATGCCGGCGTACCAGTACTCGCTAGGGTCGCCGCGATTTTGTATCCGATCAGTCCCGATTTGCCCATACCGCAGACGATCACCCTTCCCTGACTGGCAAGAATCGCGTCTACGGCAGCGACTAAATCCGCGTCCACCTGCTCGATCAGGGTGCTGATGGCAGTGGCCTCGATCCGTAGCACCCGCCGCGCCCGCTCGAGATAAGCGTCCTTCGAGATACCCCCGGTCACCTGTGCCATCCGCATGATCCCCCTTCCCACACGCGTTGCCTTGACCGCCGATGATACCGTTGGGCACGCGGGTAATCTATGGCGAAACCTAGGGGGTTTTCTCAATTAGGGGTAACCCTATTTAAATCCCCACCACTACCAATAGAGCCTGTGCTGGTTGCCTGGAGGGAGGCAGCGGATTTGACGGGATGCGCCGAAGCGCACAAGATAATAGTTTTATTTGTGAAAAATCCTACAGCGAGTGCTCGGTGCGACCGTCCCTACCCGTTACGCTGAGGGTTCCGTGCTAGCGGAATTCGGCGCTATCCAGGTGCTGTTTGTACGGCCAGTGTGGAAGAACGAGTACCCGGCTTTTTGAAGGGCCATGGCGGCGGTTGGGTCACCGCCGAATACGGCATTGCTCCTGCGCGCCACCGACGAGCGCGCCGCGCGCGAAGCTGCCTATGGGAGGCAGGGTGGCAGGACCGGAGATCCAGCGCGTGACGCGTGATCGGCCGTCCCATGCAGGCTGCAGTGGCCCTCCAGTACTATCACCCTAGATTGCGACGTCATCTAGGCCGACGGGGGGACCCGCACCGCCCGCCGCCATCAGCGGGAGGATAAAGCCATGAGCGGAACACACCGAGGCGGCCCCATCGTCCTCGCCAGCAACAACCCCGGTAAGGTCCGGGAAATCAACGCACTGCTCGAAGCAACCCGTATTCGGTTAGTATCCCAAAACGAATTCGGGGTGCCGGAGGTGGAGGAGACTGGCCTGACCTTTGTCGAGAACGCGATCCTCAAGGCCCGCAGCGCGGCCCGCCACAGCGGCCTAGCAACGATCGCTGAAGACTCGGGGATCGAAGTCGACGCCCTGGACGGGGCACCGGGCATCTACTCCGCCCGCTTCGCCGGGGTGGGCTCATCCGACCAGGCGAATCTGGAAAAGCTCCTCAATGTGTTGCAGGGTCTTCCCCAGGAAGCGCGCAGCGCACGCTTCCAATGCCTGATGGTCTACATGCGTCATGGCGACGATCCCACCCCCCTGATCTGTCAGGGTACCTGGGAGGGACACATCCTGCCCACCCCCCGAGGCGAAAACGGCTTCGGTTATGATCCGGTGTTTTATGTTCCGGGAGAGGACTGCAGTGCAGCGGAGCTGCCTGCCGCTACCAAGAATCGGTTCAGCCACCGCAGCCAGGCATTGCGGGCACTGATACGCCATCTCGTCTGACCTTTAACTATCTATCGTCACGTGATCCGAGGACGGCGGTTCCCACCCGCACTATGGTCGCGCCCTCGGCGATCGCCGCCTCCAGGTCGGCGGACATGCCCATTGAGAGCACTGGAAGCGGCAGTGCGGCTCCGGTCCTGTCTCCGGTAGAGATGCGGTCCCGCAGCAGACGCAATGCGCGAAAGGGGCGGCGGCGAGCCTCCTCGTCCTCCCTGGGTGCGGGCAGGGTCATGAGTCCGACCAACTTCAGTCCCTGCAGCCCCGCGCAGGCCGTGATGAAATCGGCGACCTGGGCCGGGGGCAGTCCGGCCTTGCCGAGCTCCGGGTCAAGGTTGACCTGAACACAGGCCCGCAGTGGGGGCAGTCGTGCCGGGCGTTGTTTACTCAGGCGTTGGGCATGCCTGATGTCGCACAGGCTGTGCACCCAGTCAAAGCGCTCCGCGATTTGTCGAGTTTTATTGCTCTGGATGTGGCCGATGAAGTGCCACTGGAGCCCCGGGGCCTTGAGCACACCCATTTTTTCGGCTGCTTCCTGAGTGTAACTCTCGCCAAAGGCCGTCTGGCCGGCGGCAAAGGCGGCGCAGATCTTCGCCACTTCCTGCTTTTTACTCACGGCAAGCAAGGCCACGCTACCCGGCTCGCGCTCGAAGCGGTCCTCGGCGGCGCGGATTCGCGCCCGCACCGCAGCGAGGCGCATCGGTACGCCCTGGGTCAGTCGAATCATTTTCACCCCTCCTCCCTGGATAGTCGGTTGGACCTAGGTTCTGTTGACATTTACGACTACTGCATTGATTTTACAGACTATCTGATAAATAACTGGAAAGGATAACTCGATGATCCAGAAGCGTTTGTCAAGCGTATTCGATCCAAGGCAAGCCGCACATTCCATTCCATCTCCCTCCGGGAAGGGGCAGCCGTGTGGCAGTATAAACTGATTCCCGAATTGAAAAATTATGATTAGCTATTTTAATAAATTCTTGGTAGAATTAGAATTTGGAGAGGAATATCTTAAAAATATAGATTTGACAAGGCCCTTCCGGACAGCGCCGAATCATTCAGGATTGCTTCATTCCGGCTACCGGTAGCCGGCTGCCAGTCGCCCCGGTCGCTGATTTAGCGGACAGCTGGTCTGTCAGCTTCGATATCAGGCTCCGGTAGGCACCCGGAACCTTCGCCTAATGCCCGCTTGCTCCCGAAGGGTCAAATCACCTCTACCTTGGGTGCGGCTGCTACTCCTAGATATGAATATATTCATATATAATATAGCATGAGGAACAGTCGCTCAAGTAGTTTTTGAGTATGAACACATTCGGTGATCGGGTTGCTTCCGCACGGGAACGGGTAAAACTGAGACAGACCGAGCTCGCGGAGCGGACCGGCGTGACGCCAGGCGCGATCAACAAGATCGAATCCGGCGAAAGCAAAGGGGCAAAGCCAAGCACCCTGGCGGCCCTGGCACGCGCCTTAGGGGTCAGCATGGAGTGGTTGGCAACCGGCAAGGAAGGCTATGTCCTGGATCCGGCAAGCGGCTATGCCCTGGAGCAAATGAACCGGCTGCTGGCCGTCTGGGAGAGCTTACCTCTCCATCTACGGGTACCCCTGTTGGAACTCATGGAATCCATAGCGGGGGTAGAGGACCCGCCCGTCGGACCGGATACTAGCCAGGGCTGACCGCCGGTCTGCGCGAACACAGTTTCATGAACGCCAAGCTCGGCATAGACAGCTATAGTTTATAAAGCGTTAGCGGGGTCGGCGCGCATACGATGAGCACTTTGAGCACTTTCGAAATCCTGACCTTTCCGGATCCGCGGCTGCGTAATAAGGCCCAGCCGGTACCCTTGGTGAACGACGAGATTCGGCGGACCGTCAATGCCATGTTTGAAACCATGTATCAGGGGCTGGGAATCGGCCTAGCGGCTATCCAGGTGAACATCCCGTTGCGGATCGTCGTCGCGGACGTTTCCGAACAGCACGATTCTCCACTGTGCCTGATCAACCCGGAGATTCTCGAGCGCCAGGGTCAACAGGAGAGCGAAGAGGGTTGCCTGTCCGTGCCTGGAGTCTACGAGCAGGTCGTCGGCCGCGCTGAGACCGTCAGGGTACATGTCCTGAACCGCGACGGCGTGCCCTTCGAACTGGAGGCAAAGGGTCTGTTGGCAGTCTGCATCCAACACGAGATCGACCACCTCGACGGCAAGCTTTTCTTGGATTACCTCTCCCCCCTCAAGCGCCAGCGGATCCGCAAGAAGCTGGAAAAAGACCAACGACAACAGCATCCTCCATCCGCTGTTCCTGAACGTGGGATCATCTTAGGGCGTGCTTAGGGCGTGTTCTCAATTAGAGGTAATACGCGGTAGGAGCTGGCAAATCGCGTTTATTTGCGGCTGAACTTTCCGTGGAAATCCTATTGGCTCGATTTTACCGGTAGTTGAGAGTATCCGTATCGATTCATCGATCAATATGGCACCGCTCAAGATTGTCTTCGCAGGAACCCCCGCATTCGCGGTCCCGACCCTACGCGCCCTGATCGACGCGGGACAGGACATCAGGGCTGTCTATACCCAGCCTGACCGTCCCGTCGGCCGTGGTCGCAGACTCACTCCCAGTCTGGTCAAGGAAACGGCAATGGCTGCCGGGCTGGCGGTCTTCCAGCCTCCTACCCTGCGCGACCCCAAGGCCGTCCAGTTCCTGCGCCGGCATGGGGCTGATCTCATGGTGGTGGTTGCCTATGGTCATCTACTTCCACCGCCGGTGCTCGTGCTACCGCGGTTAGGCTGTGTCAACGTACATGCCTCCCTGCTGCCGCGCTGGCGCGGAGCAGCTCCCATAGCGCGCGCTATACTCGCCGGTGACCGGGAAAGTGGCATAACCATTATGAGCATGGAAACCGCCTTGGACACCGGCCCTCCATACCTGCAGCGGGCCATCCCGCTGGAAGGGCGCGAGACCGGGCGTGGCCTGCACGACAAGCTCGCTACGTTAGGGGCTCACGCCCTGTTGGAGGCACTGCCAGGCATTGCCGACGGTACCTCGAAGCTCGAACCCCAAGACGATGCCTTGGCCACCTATGCCGGGAAGCTCACCAAAGCGGAGGCCCAGATTAACTGGGCCCGCCCCGCCGTCGAACTGGATCGGATGATACGTGCCTTCGATCCCTGGCCCGTGGCCCAAACTAAACTCGGTGAGATCACCCTGCGTCTGTGGAGCAGTGAGCTGCCCGATGCTGATACCAGATTAGGTACCGGATCGGTACCGTCGGGTCGAGTCGTCCGGGCCGGCAAGGCCGGCATCGATGTAGCGACTGGGGATGGCCTGCTGCGCATCACGCGCCTCCAACCACAGGGGAAATGCCCCATGGAGGCCGCCGCATTTCTCAGCGCCCGTCGCCTGGAAGGGGAAACATTTGGCTGAGTTCTCTTCGGTACACCTGAGTCAACGTGGGAGTTAAATCCTTGACACTTCCGAGTACGGATCGGAACCAACTGCATATCCTGGCCGCTTTGCTGGCCATGCCGGAGGCCGATGCCCTGGATGCGTTACGGGACATGCGACCACAGGCCCCCTGGCTGGGGCCTTCCTTGCCGGAGCTGGAACGGATACCCTTGGAGCACTGGCAAGCCGAGCACACCCGGTTGTTCACCAGCGCCTATCCCAGGCTTCCCTGTCCACCTTACGAATCCGCTTACCGCCAAGGAACCATGGTCGGTATCCCCACGAGCGAATTGGCGGACCTCTACCGCCGTGCGGGACTCCAAGCCATGGATGTACTGCCGGATTACCTGGGCACCATGCTCGAGTGCGCAGCCTACCTCGGGGAAACCGGTAGGTATGACCTGCTCAGGGAGCTGACAGAGGAACATTTGGCCTTATGGGTCCCTCGTTTCGCCCGTGATCTTGTCAGCCATGCCGAGCTTGATCTTTACCGTGCTCTGGGCCGACAAATCGGGTCCTTAATCCCGGAGTCTCCAGACCATGAATGATGCTAACTGGCAAAGCTTGCCTCCCAATCTGACGGCGGATGACGATCTGGAACAGGCTGTGCTTGAAGTCTACAAAAGCATTTTGCGAGAACAGCTGGCCTGGGATCCCATGCTGAAGCATGCCTTGCCCGTAATGATCCGGGCCTTGCGTCGGATTGATACCTGGCGCGTCCTGCTGTTGCTCACGCCCTGGATGCTCGCCCGGTTGCTATTCCCGGACGAGCCGCCGGAGTTGGAGGTCCCACCCGGCTGGTCTGCCCGTGAGCGCCGCGACGCTCCCTATCTGGTCTTGGGTCCGAATCTGAGCTTTGATCTATTGGACCAACCCCAACAGGCCCATCTCAACTACCATCACCACCTCGGCCACTACTTGCTCCAGCCCATCTGCCTGGACACGGGCCCATACGAGTCTGCGGATGCGGTTTTCGCGGCCTGGAACCAAGTCATCCGTATCCGCGACGAGAATATGGCCCAGGCCAAACGCGATTGTCCCCTACAGGAGGATATTACGCGCCGCGAACTGTTTCGGCGCTTTACGGATCCTGGGAAGGGAACAGGTTGATAGGGCACTAGTATAACAGTGCCAAAGTACCGATAATATGGATATCATTAAGGTTAAGCTCACCAGGGTTGCGTTACGAATCCGCAGCCTTTGCAGGTTACACGCTCGAAGGGATGCAAGCATCTGTGATTCGTAGTCTTCTCTTGCGTGTCGGTTGTAGTTCCCACTTGCATCTCAGCCACTACCCAATTTTCTTAGTCTGTTTCAGACACGCAGCGGTAATGATTATTCGGTAGCGCCGGCGTGCCATCCTTACTCTTGTTACCGGGCCAGAGATGATTTACCCGCGTCGCTCCGGAACCCCTATGGGTACCCAATCCGAATGCTTAGACGGCGCGGTCGAGCGGGTTACCTTCCATAGCGAGGAAAGTGGCTTCTGCGTGCTGCGCGTCAAGGTACACGGGCAGCGGGAGTTGGTGACCGTGGTCGGCTCGACGGTTACCGTCACCGCGGGTGAGTACATCGAATGCGAAGGCACCTGGGTCAACGACTACCGCCATGGGCTCCAGTTCAAGGCCTTAAACCTGCGGGTGATTCCACCTAGCACCCTGGACGGCATCGAGAAATATCTGAGTTCGGGCATGGTCAAGGGCATTGGTCCCCACTTTGCCCGTAAGCTGGTGGGAGCCTTCGGTGAACGGGTGTTCGACGTCATCGAGGATGACCCGGACCAGTTGCTCACGCTCGCAGGTATCGGCCCCAAGCGCAAGGAACGGGTGACCCGGGCCTGGGCTAAGCAGAAGGTGATCCGGGAGATCATGATCTTCCTCCAGTCCCATGGGGTCGGCCCGGCGCGGGCCGTACGCATCTACAAAACCTATGGGGACGCAGCAGTCGAGCAGGTCAAAGAAAACCCCTACCGGCTGGCACTTGACATCCGCGGTATCGGCTTCAAGATCGCCGACGCCATCGCCCACCGACTTGGTGTTCCCCACGACTCCCCCATCCGCGCCCAGGCTGGGGTGCGCCATGTGCTGCAGGAAATCACCGCAGACGGTCACTGCGCCGCCCACCGGAAACAGCTAGCCGACTCGGCTAGCAAGCTGCTGGAGATTCCCGCCGCCGTTATCGAACAGGCCATCGCTGCGGAGCTCGAAGAGGAGAACCTGGTCGCCGAGGAAATCGAGGGGCAAGCTGCACTCTTTCTCACCCCCATGCAGCGGGCCGAACAGGGAATTGCCATGGGCCTCCACCGGCTGCAACGCTCTCCGCCGATCTGGAGTCAGACCGATCTCCAAGAAGGTGCTATTCCCTGGATGGAACGGCAGACGGGATTGGAGCTGTCCGATTCCCAGCGCGCTGCCGTGGCTGCTGCGATCAAGGGCAAGGTTACCATCATCACCGGCGGGCCCGGGGTTGGCAAGACCACGGTGGTCAACAGCATCCTGCGCATCCTGCAGGCAAATGGAGTCTCCGTGTGCCTGTGTGCGCCGACCGGTCGGGCGGCCAAGCGGCTGACGGAATCCACCGGCACCGAGGCCAAGACCATCCATCGGCTGTTGGAGTTCGATCCCTGGATCATGGGTTTTAGGCGGAACCAATACGCGACCTTGACGACCGATCTGGTGGTGGTCGACGAGGTCTCCATGGTGGATCTGGTCCTGATGAACCAACTCCTGCGGGCGATCCCTAACCATGCGGCGGTGCTATTAGTAGGCGACGTGGATCAGCTCCCGTCTGTGGGACCGGGATCGGTGCTGGCTGATATGATCAGCTCCGGTGTGGTGCCCACGGTTCGGCTGACGGAGATCTTCCGCCAAGCGGCCCAATCCCGGATCGTCGTCAATGCCCATTGGATCAATCAGGGTCGCATGCCCGAGCGCCCAGACTCTCAAGGATCGGGAAGCGATTTTTATCGCATCGACTGCGCAACCCCGGAGCTAATCCACGACCGATTGTTGCAGGTCACCACCGAACGGATTCCCAGGCGTTTTGGCCTGGACCCCGTCGCCGACATTCAAGTCTTGACCCCCATGAACCAAGGCAGTCTGGGCACCCGCTCTCTCAACCTGGAGCTGCAGCAGCACCTAAACACCGATGCCAACCCCAGAATCACCCGCTTCGGTTGGACCTACGCGCTGGGAGACAAGGTCATCCAGACGGTCAACAACTACGACAAGGAGGTATTCAACGGAGACATCGGTCGCATCCGGCGGATTGATGAGGAAGAGGGATTCGTGACAATCGAATACGACAACAGCCGCCAGGTAGAGTATGAGCTGGGTGAGCTGGACGAAATCTCCCTTGCCTACGCCACCACAATACACAAGAGCCAGGGCTCGGAATATCCGGCGGTTGTCATCCCCCTGGCAACCCAACACTACATGCTCTTGGAGCGCAACCTGCTCTACACGGCCGTGACCCGTGGCAAGCGGCTGGTGGTCCTGATTGCCCAGACTAGGGCTTTGGGTATGGCGGTTAAACGCGAGCTATCCGTCAAGCGACTGACTAGGCTGCGGCAACGGTTGCAGGTACTTAGCTAGCTTTCCCTGTGTAGGCGTGACCGCGACGATCACATGCGGGTTCTGAATGCGGCGGACAAGGCTCAAATCGATCCGAAGATCGCTTGGCTTGGAAATGTCTTCAACCGATACGAAGAACCACACCGCAGTTACGGCAGCGGTAATAACCGTGCGCGTTTGCCGCTTCGTGCCGTGATTCACTCGGCTTCTTTGCAGTACGGACTCCCGGCTGTTTCTACCCTGTACGAGACTCTAAGATTGAGAAAAGAGGTGGGGTAAGGTAGATAATTTCCTAAACGGATCTATAATCCAGTGGGTCTTGTATAGAATCTGCGTACCGGAGGTTGCGACGCCTTGGCACAAGATCAAGCTACCCTGCAGCCAGACAGCTTGGTGCTCTACAAGGCTCGGCCCGCACGTGTCTTGGCGCTCGGTGACAAGCTCGATATCGAGTTAAAAAGCGGACAGATCAAGCGGGTGCGTCCCAAAGACATTAAGTTGTTGCACCCCGGACCGCTGTACAGCTTGGCTGATCTCGGCCCACGTGAGGGGGAGCTCGCCGAAACCTGGGAGCTGCTGGAGGGGGGCGAAACCAATCTTGGAGAACTCGCTGAGCTGATGTTCGGCGAGTTCTCTCCTGCAACGGCTTGGGCTACTTGGCAGCTGGTAGCGGAGGGGCTTTATTTCGAGGGTACACTGGAAACGGTGCGGGTTCGCACGCAGCAAGAGGTAGCGCACGACCAAGCCGAGCGGGAAGCGAAGGCCACTGCTAAGCACAGTTGGAGCGAGTTTCTGGAACGGTTGCAGCGGGCCCAACTGACACCGCAGGATGCAGAACGCCTCCAAGAGGTGGTGCGGCTGGCCCTAGGTGAAACCACCGGTAGCCGCATTCTCCAAGCCCTGGGTTACCAGGAGACGGTGCAGAATGCCCACCGCGCCCTGATCCGGGTTGGCTATTGGCCCCAAGATTACGATCCCTACCCGGAACGAAACCGGTTACCGATTGCTAATCCGGGGCTGCCTGTACCGGACCTCCCGCATGAGGAACGTCTTGATCTAACCCATCTACCTGCCTATGCCATCGACGATGAAGGTAACCAGGATCCGGATGATGCTCTGAGCCTGGATGGTGATCGGATCTGGGTGCATGTGGCCGATGTGGCTGCCCTGGTAGCACCGGACAGCGGCCTAGAACGCGAGGCCCGTGCTCGGGGTGCCAACCAATATCTACCTGAACGAACCGTCAATATGCTACCCCAGGCGGTGACTGAATGCCTGGGGCTCGGTCTGCAACCTGTCTCTCCTGCCCTATCCTTCGGTTTCCGATGTGGGAAAGCCGGCGAACTGACGGACCCTGAGATCCGAGCTACCTGGGTGCAGGTTAAACGGCTGACCTATGAAACGGCCGAGCAACGACTTGTAGATCCGCTCTTTGCCCAGCTGAACGTTCTGGCCGAGCGTTTTCGCGCGCGCCGCGCTGCACGTAACGCCGCCGCTATCGAACTGCCCGAGGTCAGCGTGCGGATCCGTGACGGTGAGGTAAACATTCGGCCCCTACCGAGGCTGCGCAGTCGCCTCTTGGTAACGGACGCTATGCTCATGGCCGGTGAGGCTGCAGCTGGATTCTGCCTGGAGCGGGACATTCCGATCCCCTTTGCCACCCAAGCGACGCCGGACAAGATCGAGCAGCCTACCGACCTGGCGGCTATGTATGCCTACCGTCGGCGTTTCAAACCGACGCAGCTCAGTAGCGACCCGGAACCCCACTTCGGCCTGGGCTTGACCTATTATACCCGGGCTACAAGTCCGCTGCGCCGTTACTCGGATCTACTGGTACATCAGCAACTCCGGGCTTGGTTGGCTGGGAACCGGCTACTCGACACCCGGCAGATTACCGAGCGTACTGCTGAGGCGGAAACAGCCGCTGCCACTGTGCGACGTACCGAGCGGCTCTCCAATCAGCACTGGAAGTTGGTCTACCTGCGCGCCAATTCACGCTGGCAGGGGGAAGGAGTGTTGGTCGATAAGGGGGAGCACAAGGCAGTGGTGTTGATTCCGGAGCTTGCTATGGAAGCACGGGTAAGGCTGCGCGGGGATCCCGACCTGAATAGCCGGGTCCGGCTGACGCCGCAGGAGGTCGATCTGCCCGAGCTGACCTGCTATCTCCGGGCCCACGAGTAGCTTTGAGAGTGTTGGGTTATTGGGTTACGACGCGTTCAGAAAGGTTAGTCGGCATGTTCGGGCTTGCTCGGGAAGGGAGTATCTACGGATTTCCCCAACCTAGACGGTCAAAGGAAAAGCACCCTGACAAACCGATAACAGAAAAGCAGGGAAGATACCTAATACCAGTACAGCCAGCCCATTAACCGAGAAGGCGACCCGGGCACCCGGGCTGGCCGTCAGGGGTTCCTGGGTCTCTGGCTGATCGAAGTACATGAGCTTGATGACCCGCAGGTAGTAAAAAGCGCCGATGACGGAGAAGAAGACGCCGATGACGGCTAACCACCAAAGACCGACGCGTATGACGGATTCGAGCACCAGCAGCTTGGCTATGAATCCAACAGTAGGCGGTACGCCGACCATGGAGAATATGATGAGCGCCATCATGGCCGCATACCAGGAATCACGCTGGTTGAGCCCCTTGAGGTCGTCTAGCTCCTCGGCGTCGAAGCCTACGCGGCTGATGATCAGCAACAGACCGAAGGCACCCGCCGCCATGACGGCGTATACGATGGCGTAGAACATGGCCGCGGCATAGCCTTGCTCATTGCCGGCCAGGAGCCCGAGGAAAATGAAACCTACGTGGGAGATTGTCGAGTAGGCCAGCATGCGTTTAAGGTTAGTCTGAGCAATAGCGATCAGATTGCCCAGAGCCATGGACAAGAGGGCCAGGATGATCAGCATGCCCTGCCAGTCCGGGTGCAACCCGTCGAGGCCATCCACCAGCAACCGGATCGCCAGCGCAAAAGCGGCGATTTTGGGGGCGCTACCCAAGAACAGAGCCACGGAGGTAGGGGCACCCTGATAGACGTCCGGCACCCACATGTGAAAGGGCACGGCACCGAATTTGAAGCCGATTCCAATAACTAAGAAGACGAGCCCGAACACCAAGATTTGATTCTGGGTCCCCTGCTCCGCCGCAGTCCAGGCCACGGTCGCCAGATCAATGGAGCCAGTGGCACCGTATATCATGGACATACCATAGAGCAGCATGCCCGAGCCGAGCGCCCCGAGCACGAAGTACTTCATAGCCGCCTCGGCACCGGTGGTGGAATCGCGGTCGAAGGCGACCATAGCATAGAGACACAGCGCCAGCAGCTCCAGACCAAGGTAAACGACCAGCAGATTGTTGGCCGAGACCATGATGGACATGCCGAGCACCGCGAACAGGCCCAGGACATAGTACTCGCCCACCCATAGATTATGATCACGCAGATAATCCTTGGCATAGACGAAGGCAAACAGGCTCACAATGAAGATGAGAATCTTGAGCACGTCACTCATGGTATCGCGTACATAGCTGCCGTCAAACACCACCTGCCGTTCATCGCCCCCGACCAGGCCAGTGAGTCCAATGGCAATCAGCAGCCCGACGATGGTGATCACATGGTTGAGACCCTTCTGCTCCTCCTTCAAATAAAGATCAACCACCAGCACAGTGCAGGCCAGTAGCAGGATAGCGATCTCGGGGAGGATGGGGATCAGGTTCGCGTAATCGAAGGTGAAGGACATTTAACTGTTCCGCTAGGTTTGCCACCTGTAAACCAGGTCACTCATGGTACATGGATTAACATGATGATTGAGAAGAAACTGACCTCAAACGTCAATCAGTCCTCGAATCCCAAACCGCATTCAATATATCTTGGGTAGTTGCCTTTGTCTTAATCTCTGGAACATCAAAACCATCCGGGACCTGACAGCTAGAAATGCGCAGCTATGATCGGATCCGTGGCAGAGGGTAGCTTGGACACCGCAATCTGCTGGACCAGGTTCTGAATAGTGACGTCCATGACTTCTAGCAGGGGCGCGGGCCAGACGCCGAGTACCAGCACGGCGGTGGCTAGGCTACCGAGTATAAACAGCTCACGACCATTGGCGTCCTTCAAGACTGCCACCCGGTCGCTGGCGATCGGACCGAAGAGGACGCGTTTGACCATCCACAGAGTATAGGCAGCACCCAGGATGAGGGTGGTCGCGGCCAGGAAGGCATACCAGAAATCCGCTTGGAAGCTTGCTAAGATGACCATGAATTCACCGACGAAGCCCGAGGTACCAGGGAGGCCTGCATTGGCCATGGCGAAGAATACCATGAAGGCTCCGAACAGGGGCATGGTATTCACTACTCCCCCGTAGGCGGAGATATCACGGGAATGAACCCGATCATAGAGTACACCCACGCACAGGAAGAGCGCCCCGGAGATGAAGCCGTGGGAAACCATCTGTACCATGCCGCCGGAGATGCCGAGCGCCCCGCTGCCGGTAGTCGTGTCCTTGGCGAGGATGGCGAAGACAACGAAGAGGCCTAGGGTCACAAAGCCCATGTGGGCGATAGACGAGTAGGCGATGAGCTTCTTCATATCCTGCTGGATCAGGGCCACGAAGCCGATATAGACAACCGCGATCAGGGACATAGCGATAATCAGCTCGTCCAGGGAAGCACTGGCGTCGGGAGTGATGGGCAGGCTGAAGCGCAGAAAGCCGTAACCGCCGATCTTTAGCATGATGGCTGCCAGGATGACGGAACCGCCGGTCGGGGCCTCCACGTGGGCGTCCGGCAGCCAGGTGTGGACGGGCCACATGGGCACTTTGACCGCGAAGGCGAGCAGAAAGGCGATGAAGATCAGTATCTGCTCGGCTTTACCTAATTGCAGATCATGAAAGCTCGGCAGGCTGGGCTGGGAAGCGACGATCTCGAAGGTCCCCGCCTGGAAGTACATGTAGATCAGGGCGACCAGCATGAAGACCGAGCCGAAGAAGGTGAAAAGGAAGAACTTGATGGTGGCATAGACCCGATTCGGACCACCCCACACCCCGATGACAATAAACATCGGGATCAGCATCGCTTCCCAGAAGACATAAAAGAGGATGGCATCCAGGGCGGAGAAGACCCCCACCATCAGACCTTCCATCACTAGGAAGGCGGCCATGTAGTGGGACGGCTTGTATTGAATCACCTCCCATCCGGAGATGATGACAAAAACGGTGATGAAGGTGGTGAGAATGATCAATGGCATGGAGATGCCATCTATGCCTAAGTAGTAATAGACATCGAAGGTCTCAATCCAGGGACTCCGTTCCACAAATTGTATTGCCGCCGTGCTCACATCGAAGCCGGCCCAGAGCCCGAGGCTAACCAAAAAGGTAACGACCGCAAACGCCAGTGCCAACCATTTGGAGACGCCCGGTGCCTTGTCTCCGCTGCCGAGCACGGCGATACCCCCGATGATCGGAAGCCAGAGGGTCAGAGAGAGGATGGGAAATGATTGCATTGGTCCTCTCCTGGAAATCAGAAGATCACGAAAATCGCCTGCAGGACTACTAGCCCTAAGATCATGGTGATCGCGTAATTGTACAGACGGCCAGTCTGGATCCTGCGCGCGAGCTGGGCGAAACTGCTGACGGTCTTGGCCGAGCCATTCACGAGCACGCCGTCGATGACTGCACGGTCGCCACCAGTCCAGAAGGCTTTGCCGATGCCCCGGCTGCCGGCAGCGAAGAACCTCTGGTAGAACTCGTCGAAGCCGTATTTGCGGTCGAGTACCCGGTAGAACCAAGCGACCTTGCCTCGCAGCTTTTCCTCGGTCTGCGGGTCCTTCGAGAACTGGAACCAAAACACGTAAGCTGCTACCGCAAAGCCGGCCAGGGCCAACCAGAAGGGTGCCCCCATGAGACCGTGGAGCACGAAGGCCCACTGTCCGCGGTAGTGCTCACCCAGATGAACGAGGACGGCGTGCTCCGGTGCCACCTGGATAGCACCCTTGAACCAGTCTCCGAACAGGACGGGCTCGATGGTGATCCAGCCGATGAACACCGAAGGTATCGCCAACAACACCAAGGGAACCCAGACCATCGCTGGTGTCTCGTGCAAATGATGGCGGGTATGCTCGTCCATGCGCTCCTTGCCATGGAAGACGATGAAATACAGCCGGAAACCGTAGAGGGCGGTGAGGAAGACGCCGATGGTCAACAGCACCGAGGCATAACCCGCTCCCCGCACCTGGGAGGCATTCACTGCCGCAATGATGGCGTCCTTGGAAAAGAAGCCCGAGAAGCCGGGAAAACCGATGAGGGCCAGGGTACCGATCAAGAAGGTGATCCAAGTGTAGGGCATGTACCTGCGGATGCCACCCATGTTGCGAATGTCCTGGTCATGGTGCATGGCGATGATGACCGAGCCCGCTGCTAGGAACAGCAAGGCCTTGAAGAAGGCGTGGGTCATCAGGTGGAAGATGCCGACGGCATAGGCGGAAGCCCCTAGTGCCGCGGTCATGTAGCCGAGCTGAGACAAGGTCGAGTAGGCGATTACCCGCTTGATGTCATTCTGCGCCAGGCCGATCAGGCCCATGAAAAAGGCCGTGGTCGCGCCGATTACCATGACGAAGGAGAGCGCTGTCTCCGAAAGCTCGTAGAGGGGGGACATGCGCGCTACCATAAAGATGCCGGCCGTGACCATGGTCGCGGCGTGGATCAGGGCCGAAATTGGGGTCGGACCCTCCATGGAATCGGGTAGCCACACGTGCAGGGGAATCTGGGCGGATTTGCCCATGGCACCGATGAAGAGCAGCACACAGATGGTCGTTATCAGATTCCATGAGCTGTCGCCGAAGATATGGATCTCGGTATCTGCCAACTCCGGCGCTTTGCCGAATACGATCAAGTAGTCCAGGGACTGGAAATACATAGCTACCGCGGCGATGCCTAAGATAAAGCCGAAATCTCCGACCCGGTTGACCAAAAAGGCCTTGAGGTTAGAGGAGATGGCGGACTCGCGCACCGACCAGAAACCGATCAGCAGATAGGAAGCCAGACCCACCGCCTCCCAACCGAAGAAGAGCTGGAGAAAATTGTTGGACATCACCAGAATCAGCATAGAAAAGGTGAACAGCGAGATATAGCTGAAGAAGCGCTGATAGCCGTTACGTCCGGCCAGTGACTCCTTTGGCCAGTTGTGCTCATCGTCAGCCATATAGCCGACAGCGTAGATATGCACCATCAGGGAGACGAAGGACACCACAGCCATCATAAGGACCGTGAGCTTGTCCACCAAAAAACCGATCTGGAAGTTGATGCCGTCCGCGACCATCCAAGTATAGATGGCCCCGTTGAATACTGCTTGGCCGTCGAAGACGAACCGCTTGACCATATACAGAGACAACAGGGTGGAGATGCTGACCCCGAGGATGGTGACCCAATGCGCGCCGGCACGACCGATCCGCCCCCCAAAGAAGCCGGCAATAATGGCTCCTACCAGAGGTGCGAGTACAACTGTCAGATAGATATTTACCATTTATCTCTCGGCCTTTGTCCGAATCGATTCTGAACGCTCGTCGTGACCTTACTTAAGAGGCAACGGACATCGAAGAGTTGCTCAACCCTTCAGCACGTCTAAATCCTCTACGTTGATTGTCTGACGAACACGGAACAGGACTACCAGGATCGCCAGACCGATAGCCGCCTCCGCCGCTGCCACCGTAAGTATAAAGAATACGAATATCTGCCCCGTGGTATCTTCCAAGAAATGGGAAAAGGCAATGAAGTTTATATTTACCGCCAGCAGCATGAGCTCGATGCACATGAGAAGCACGATGACGTTCTTCCGGTTGAGAAAGATTCCGGCGACGCCGATGGAGAACAGGATTCCCCCCAGCAGCAGATATTCGGCTAGAGAAATCATGACACCTCCGACCCGTCCGGCGTGGTTGTTGCCTGGACCTTCGTGGGCACTACCCCGGGCTCTGCTGGCATCTTGACGACTCGGACCCGATCCGGTCCCTTTTTAATCCGTACCTGGCGTGAAGGATCCTGGTATTTGGTGTCGGGACGCCAGCGCAGGGTCAGCCGGATGGCGGCGACGATGGCGACTAATAAGATTACCGCCGCAATCTCGAACGGATACATATAGACGGTGTACAAGACCATCCCCAGCTCGGAAATATTGCTGTAATCCGCCGGCTGGGCTTCCGGCTTAGCGAACTGCTCTAGACCAAAGGTATCCGGTCCCAGGACCAGGAAGATATCTACCAACATGACGACGGCGATCAGGAGCCCGAATGGCAGGTAGCGGATGAATTGCGCGCGCGTGGCCGATATGTCGATGTCCAGCATCATGACCACGAATAGGAACAGGACCATAACGGCACCCACATAGACCAACACCAACACGATTGCGAAAAACTCCGCTTCCAGAAGCATCCATAGCATCGCGCTCGTCACGAAGGTCAACACCAAGTAGAGCACCGCATGCACCGAATTACGGCAGGTGACTACCATAACAGCCGCGATTACCGCGATACCGCCGAAGATATAGAAAAGAACTTTTTCGAAGCCCATTGGTCTAGTATTTTCTCATTTGAACCGCAGAGACGCTGAGGACGCAAAGAGAGCGATCACAAGAATGTTTCCGTGCAGAGCGTAGTGAGAGAACCCGTATCTATCTCCAAGCCACATCGAAAACACCCGGCACACTCTGTGCCGCTATGGTTAATTAATCCCGCACACGCCACTTATCTGTAGGGCGCATCGGCGGCACGGGCAGCAGCAATTTCGGCCTCGTATTTATCACCGATCGCGAGGAGCTTCTCCTTGGTTATGATGTGCTTACCACGCTCATCGAAGTGGTACTCGGCGACTTGGGTCTCCACGATGGAGTCCACCGGACATGACTCTTCGCAGAAACCGCAAAAGATACACTTAAACAGATCAATGTCGTAGCGGGCTGCGCGCCGGGAGCCGTCCGCGCGGGACTCGGCTTCAATGGTGATAGCTAGGGCAGGGCAGGTCGCCTCACACAGCTTACAGGCAATACACCGCTCCTCCCCGTTTGGATAGCGCCGCAGGGCATGCAGACCCCGGAAACGGGGTGAAACAGGTGCCTTCTCCTCTGGGTACTGGACCGTGAATTTGCGACTGAACATGTAACGTCCGGTGACGCTTAAGCCCCGGAACAGCTCAACCAATAGGAGGCTTTTCAGATAATTGCGAGCAGCTTGTAGCATGTCTACGTTTGATTGTGTTTTGAAACGATCACCATCGGTACGCTTTAGTTTAGTGTACCCTTTAGATGGTACAAAAAGACACCCCAAGAGCAAATTGTTTTATGAATATACTTTTTCTTCATTTAGGAATCGCACCTTTTGATAAAAGCAACTCTACAATCCTTGTTGCCTTATCTGAAACAACGCATAACGTATTTAACACACTTCTATTAGAGATATTTTTATTCCCCTAAACAGCAACTATTCAGTCCCTTTCCCTTGTCGACATCGAACTCAATCCCAGGAAACAAACTAATACTGCGCGACTAGCTAATACCACCCCTACCAATGATTTTGAGCAAGCTTCCCGAGCACGATTGTGTAGTACTAGGTCATGTTGAAATATTAGAGATTTGTCACAGCGGACCCCACAATAACCAACAGTTGGCGTAGGGCACACTGTGCGGACTACTCGGGTTCTGGAAACAGTTGGTTAAAGTTAAATGCCAATAGGATCTAGTTCGGGTAGCACTCGAACCCCAGCAATCCCTGACGGAATGACGGGGCCGAGTCTAGCAGACTTCACAACTTAAAATTTAGCCACTACCCGGTACTGTAATTCACTCAGTGGCGGACAAACCTGGGTGGGATAAGAAACGATATATACCGCCTTTTGCCGATCAAGATCCGGTAAGACCATCAAATGCGACCCCAGATAACAGACTATCGCACGCTCGCGTTTGATATCTTAATAATTGTTCCCGGCTAAACTGATGCCGCCCACCAAGGAGGCAACTCGTAGATCACTGCAAGCCCGACCACCAGGATCCAAACGATGGTGATGGGAATGAAAACCTTCCAGCCCAAGCGCATGATCTGATCGTAGCGGTAGCGGGGAAAGGTGGCCCGAAACCATAGAAATAGGAACATGAAAAAGAAGGTCTTGAGCACCAGCCAGTGAAAGCCATCGTCGAGTAGAAAGACGCCGTCTACCCAGGCCGCCGGCAGGGGCGAGAGCCAACCACCGAGGAACATCAGGGCCGAGAGCGCCGAGATCAGGATCATGTTAGCGTACTCGCCGAGGAAGAAGACCGCGAAGGCCATTCCCGAATATTCGACATGAAAGCCAGCCACAATCTCCGATTCACCTTCCGCCACGTCGAAGGGAGCGCGGTTGGTCTCCGCCACGCCAGAAATAAGGTAGATACCAAACAGGGGCAACAGCGGCAGCCAGAACCAAGTCAGCAGATTGCCTTCCTGGGCCTTCACGATGTCTCCGAGATTGAGGCTGCCTGCCGCTACCAGGACCCCTACCAGGGCAAATCCCATGGCGATCTCATAGGCGATCATCTGAGCCGCCGAACGCATAGCCCCCAGGAAACCGTATTTGGAGTTGGACGCCCAACCCGAGATAATCACGCCGTAGACGCCCAGCGAGGTCAGGGCGATGATGTAGAGGAGGCCGGCGTTGATGTCCGCCAGCACCAGTCCTTCGTCGAAGGGAAACACGGCCCAGGCAGCCAGGGCCGGGCCCAAGGTCAGCATGGGGGCAATCAAGAAGAGGATCTTGTTGGCCTCGGTGGGCAACACAATCTCCTTGAACATGAGTTTGACCGCATCGGCAATGGGCTGCAAGAGACCCCGCGGTCCGACCCGGTTGGGGCCGATACGGATCTGCATGTAGCCGATGACCTTGCGCTCGGCCAGGGTGTAGTAGGCTACCAAGCCCATGAGCGGTCCCAGAAGGACAATGATCTTGAGTAAGATCTGTATGACTACCGGCAGTGAGTTCCAGAGTTCGATCATCGTCGTTCATCTACTGACAGAGATCACCTTAGGATTCCTTGCTTGCAGAATCACCAGGGAAGATTCAGCTGCGCGACCGATCTACGTGGAACCATACTAGACCTTGGTCATGGAGACGGGGCCGATCTGGTCCCCCAGGGCTTCGCTACCAGCAACCCCAACCGGAATGCGCACACACCCCGCGGGGACTGTGTCGTCCAGGCTCACCCGCATCCTAGTAGAAAAGCCGTCCTGGCATACCTCCACCAAGTCACCTTTGGCCAGTCCCAGTGCCGATGCCTCGGTCCTGCGCAGAAATGCACTGAACTGAACAGCAGCCGGCGTGTGCTGGAGAGCCGGAGCGCGGCGTACCAGGATATCCACAGCATAAATAGGCAGATTGCCGATTCGGACGAGCCTGTCTCCTGAACTCCGTGGTTCCACCTTGAGGTTACTCTGAGGCCGATGATCGTCTGGCAGCTGATTGCTCGGTTTTGGGCCATCGCAGATCCCTTGCAGTTCTGTGAGGACATCCGCCGAGCTGACCTGCCCGAAACCGGGGAGATCGAGCAGATTGCCGAGGACCCGTAACAGCTTCCAGCCAGGACGCGCCTCGCCGGGCGGTGCCACAGCACCGCAGAAAGACTGCCAGTTCGCACCTGCATTGACAAAGGTGCCTGAAGTCTCGGCGAAGGCCGCGATGGGCAGCATGATGTCGGCTGTCTGCTCCAGGGAGGGGCTACGATGGGTCGTGCAGGCCACCACCAACTCCGCCTTATCAAGGGCCTGCAGCGCCTGGGCTGGGTTTCCGAGGTCATAAGCGGGCTCGATACCCCATAACAGATAGGCCCTGCGGGCCTGCGTCAACATCTCCGCCATGGACATGCCGATGGTCTGACTCACGCGCGCACCTGGCATTCGGTGCGGCAAAGCACCGGCCAGGTAGGCCCCCACGCTGTTGGCACTCGGTGGCAAGTAGCCGACCGTCGCCTTGGCTGCCTCTGCAATCACTTGGGCTAGATTCCTGAGTAAGCAATAGTCCGGGTGGGCCGCGGCAAGTGCACCGAGTAGGACCAGCCCCCTACCCTGCTGTCCCGCCTCCTGCAACCACCGCGCGGTTTCCTGGTGGGATTCATCCGGCTGGGCGACGCTAATCAGATCCCTGATCGCGCCGGAGCCATGCCCACCCATGGATTTGGCGATGGCCCCCAAGTCATCAATCATCCCCGCCGGATGGCTGACGTACTGCCGGCTCGGGAAGGTCAAGGAAAGTGTAAGCGGGTTAACCAAGGCCACCTGGGCCCCGGCCAGGGCCGCCTTGCGGATGCGATGGGCCAACAAGGGTTGTTCTTGACGGATATCCGCGCCGATTAACAGCAGACCCTGCTGTTGTTCCAACTCCGCGATAGGCACCCCGAGCCAGGGCAGTGTGGCATCGACGATATCGCCGCGAAAGTCCTGCTGTCGCAGGCGGGTATCGATGTTGTTGCTACCCAGGCCACGGATGATCTTCTGGAGCAGATACATCTCCTCAAGGGTGGAGGTCGGTGCAACTAGGGTGGCTAATTCATCGCCTGCGGCAGCCTTGATCCCTGGGGCAACTATACCCAGGGTCTCTTGCCAATCGGTGGTTCGCCACTGTCCATCTCTTTTGACCATAGGATAGAGGAGGCGGTCCTCGGTATTGAGGCCCTGGTAGCTGAAGCGGTCCCGATCCGAGATCCAGGTCTCGTTCACTACCTCATTATCCTTGGGATGCACCCGCATGACCCGGTTGCTGTGGATGTGGAAATGGATGTTCGATCCCACTGCATCGTGGGGGGCGACACCCTCAGCCTGGGTCAGCTCCCAGGACCTGGCATTGAAGCGGAAGGGCTTGGAGGTGAGGGCCCCTACGGGACAGAGGTCAATGACATTCCCGGAGAGCTCGTGGGAGACCGTGTGCGCCACATAGGTGCCAATGCGCATGTCCTCACCGCGGCCAGTGGCACCCAGCTCGCGGACGCCAGCGATCTCCGCCCCGAAACGCACACAACGGGTACAGTGGATACAGCGGGTCATATCAGTAGCGATTAGAGGTCCCAAATCCTCGTCCTTAACCACCCGCTTGCGCTCACTGTACCGGGATACATCCCCGCCATAGGCCATAGCGACGTCCTGCAGCTCGCACTCGCCGCCCTGATCGCAGATCGGGCAGTCTAGCGGGTGATTAATGAGCAGAAATTCCATGGTGCCCCGCTGGGCATCCAGGGCTAGGGGCGATTGGGTTAGAACCCGCATACCCTTGGTGACAGGCGTACCGCAGGCATGGGCCGGCTTAGGGAAGGATAGCTCGCCATGCCCTACCTCCACTAGGCACATACGGCAATTGGAAGCCACAGATAGTTTCTTGTGGTAACAAAAACGCGGGATATGGATACCTTCACGATCTGCAACCGCGATAATCATCTCGCCGGGAGTCGCCTTGCAGGTACGCCCGTCGATTTCAATGGTAATCTTGCCCGTCATTTTCTCTCTGGTCGCCCGACCCTTATTAGGCGATATAACCCCCGCTTTAAGGGAGAAGGGATCAGGCCCAACTAAACTTTGTTCCTATTGCAGATGGACGGGGGAAGCTCCCAAAAATTGAACCCAGCCCTTTTCCCCATCGCTAATTTACATAACTGCATCTCGACCCGGTATTTCTTTATTGTTTTGTACAACATAAAGCATTTCCCTAACTTTAGGCGCGCAATGATTTTCAGGAATTACCACTTGGGGTCTGAGAGTCAGAGAATCCAGAGGTAAAGTCTAAGAACCCTTCATCGAAGCCCCTTGACCCTGGTCAGCAATTAATAGTTTTTTCCCAATGAGCCACCCAATGTCAACACTCGCCTTTCCTGCTCCTCAAAATCCAATATCGCAACATTCGAGCCATTATTCCCCTGTTTGCTTCTGGATTAAACGGAACCTCAAACAAGAAACTGAGTTAGAGTTCTATGCCTACAGCATACCTAGATAATCAATGACTTAAAACAACTTGATTTGGCAAAAATACCTAATTTTTCAAGGTGTCTATAAACCTGGACCGTTATCTATCACTATCGGAATCATAAAGCATATGACCGACTACCTTTAGGGAAGCATTTGCGGGGGGGGGTATCAGCACCTGCGGACTTGGTGGTTCACGCACTACGAGAGCGACCGATCACCTGGGTGCCGTTTCTTCTTTTGGGGTGCACCGACCGCATGCTGAACGAAAACTTCTTCTTCAATATCAGACTCCTTTGCTAGCTCCTCAAACACTCCAGACCACACACCACGCTTCTGCCAACGTGCAAAGCGCTGGTATACGCTATTCCAGTTTCCAAATTCTGCGGGAAGATCGCGCCACGGTGCACCTGAGTGAGACAACCACAAGATCGCTTCCACAAACAATCGGTTGTCGTGGCCGCTCCGTCCACGGTCTGACGATTTGCCTGGCAACAAATGTTGAATCCGTTCCCATTGGTCGTCACGCAATTTCAAGTGAACCATTTCTACTCCTCAAAGATGATCCCTGTTGATTATGTTACGGCTCGCGAGGATGCGTGGACTCCAAAACTATGCCTAACGACAACAATTCTAGAAATATTATGGGGACGCAGTAGCAATTCACGCGAATTTGCCAGCGGTAACCACTTACTCAGGCAGCCCCAACCATACTCTTGCCATTCCCGATCATGTACTCGAATTCGTGGCGATAATGTTTAATGAAGCTCCGGACCGGCATGGCCGCGGCGTCACCCAGGGCACAGATGGTACGCCCGCCGCCGATGCGGCTCGCTACCCCATCGAGCAAATCCAGGTCCTGGGGTTGACCCTGTCCATGCAGGATACGGTGTAGTACTCGAGACAACCAGCTAGTCCCTTCCCGACAGGGAGTACATTGGCCGCATGACTCCTTAGCATAGAAATGGGACAGGTTGGCAAGGACCTTGACCATACAGGTGCCTTCAGATATCACGATGACGGCCCCGGATCCGAGCATGGAACCCGCCTTGGCAATGGCGCCGTAGTCCATATCCGTTTCCAGCATGATCCTCCCCGGTACTACGGGCACCGAGGAACCGCCGGGAATGACTGCCTTGAGCACCTTACCATCCTTGACGCCGCCAGCCATCGCCAACAGGTCCTTGAAGGGTGTACCCAGAGGGATCTCAAAGTTAGCGGGCTTATTGACGTGCCCCGTCACCGAGAACAACTTGGGACCGCCGCTGTTGGGCCGTCCCTGGTCCAGGAACCACTGACCACCTTTCTCCAGGATGACGGGGATCGACGCCAGGGACTCGGTATTGTTGATCGTGGTAGGTCGACCGTAAAGACCTGCCTGAGCCGGAAACGGGGGCTTGGGGCGGGGTTGCCCTTTCTTGCCCTCAATGGACTCGAGCAGTGCCGTCTCCTCGCCGCAGATATAGGCACCGGCCCCTAAGTGCACATAGAGATCGAAATCTGTTCCTGAGCCTTGGATATCTTTACCGATCAAACCTGCATCGTAGGCCTCCTGCAGGGCGGTCTCGAAGCAATCGATGGGCTCGTAGAACTCGCCGCGAATGTAATTGTAACCCACGGTGGCGCCCATGCAGTAACCAGCAATCGCCATACCCTCAATGATCTGGTGGGGGTTGTAGCACAGGATATCTCGGTCCTTGCAGGTACCGGGCTCGCCTTCATCCGAGTTGCAGACGATGTATTTCTGCCCTAGGGTAGTACGGGGCATGAAGCTCCACTTGAGCCCGGTGGGAAACCCCGCGCCCCCACGTCCGCGTAGATCCGATCGCTTTAGCTCATCAATGATGCCGTCAGGATCCGGTTTCTCCTTGAGGATCTTCTCCCACTGGGCGTAGCCACCAATACTGCGGTAACTCTTGAGGGAGGCTAGATCATCCAGGTGCAGGGTGCGAAAGCAGACACTATTATGAGACTGGTTCATCATCTCACTCCAACCCTGCGATCAGCGCGTCCAATGTCCGAGCGGACAGGTTCTCACGATAGATTTTGCCGACGAGCACCGCAGGGGCCTGTCGGCAAGCGCCCAGACACTCGACCTCCTTAAAGGTGAATCGGCCGTCGGGCGTGGTTTGCCCTAGCTTGACATCGTACTTATTCTCCACGTGCGCGATTAGGTCTTCGGAGCCGGATAACATGCAGGAGATGCTGTTGCAGACACATATCTTGTGTTTGGCCGTCGGCTCCAGCTCGTACATGCCATAGAAGGTGGCGACCTCGTAGACCGCAATCGCGGGCATATCCAGGTAAGCGGCCACGTCGTCCAGGAGCTCCCGACTCAGCCAACCGCCATTGGATTCCTGCACCAGGGTCAGGGTCGGCATGACTGCGGATTGCTTCCACGCGGCTGGATACTTAGCGATGTGGCGATCGATCTCGGAGCGAAGATCGAGGGTGAACAGGGTCTCTCTGTCACGACCTGAGGGGACACTGAGCGGTGCTGTTCTGAAATCCATCAGCGATCGATCTCCCCAAACACGATGTCCATGGTGCCGATGATGGCAACCACGTCCGCCAGCATGTGCCCCCTGGTCATCTCGTCCATGGCCGAGAGGTGGGCGAATCCTGGCGCTCGGATCTTGAGTCGATAGGGTTTGTTGGCACCATCGGAAAGGATATAGCAGCCAAACTCACCTTTAGGTGCCTCCACCCCAGCATAGACCTCACCGGGAGGCGGGCAGTAACCTTCGGTAAAGAGCTTGAAGTGGTGGATCAAGGCCTCCATGCCTTCCTTCATCTCCGAGCGGGGAGGTGGTGCGACCTTGTGGTCGTCGATCATCACTGGGCCCGGATTGGCACGCAGCCAGCCTACGCATTGCTTGATAATCCGGTTGGACTGACGCAGTTCCTCGACCCGCACCAAGTAGCGATCGTAGCAATCCCCGTTTTGGCCCACCGGGATATCGAAATCCACCTTTTCGTAAGCGGCATAGGGTTGCTTTTTGCGTAGGTCCCAGGCAAAACCGGAGCCCCGCAGCATGGGGCCCGTAAAGCCGAGCTGTAGGGCCCGTTCGGGAGAGACGACGCCGATGCCCACCGTGCGCTGCTTCCAAATCCGGTTGTCGGTTAGCAGAGTCTCGTATTCGTCCACATAGGTGGGAAAGCGCTCGGTGAAATCCTCGATGAAATCGAGCAGTGACCCATTCCGGGCGGTGTTCTTACGTTCCATGTCCGCCTGGCTGTGGTACTTGGTGGCCACTTCCGGATAGCGAGGCATCTGGTTAGGCAGATCCCGATAGACACCGCCGGGGCGATAATAGGCGGCGTGCAGACGGGTACCGGAGACTGCCTCGTAGCAATCCATAAGGTCCTCGCGCTCGCGAAAGCAATAGAGGAACATAGTCATGGCACCCACGTCGAGCCCGTGCGATCCCAACCACAGCAGGTGGTTCAGGATGCGCGTGATCTCGTCGAACAGGGTGCGAATCCACTGGGCACGCTCGGGGGCTCTAATCCCCAACAGCTTCTCAATGGCGCGTACATAGCCGTGCTCGTTACACATCATGGACATGTAATCGAGCCGATCCATATAGCCGATGCTCTGATTGAAGGGTTTGGACTCGGCAAGCTTCTCGGTGCCCCGGTGCAACAGCCCGATGTGGGGATCGGCACGGACGATTATCTCGCCGTCCAGCTCTAGGATCAGGCGCAACACGCCATGGGCCGCCGGGTGCTGGGGGCCGAAGTTAAGGGTGTAGTTGCGGATCTCAGGCATCTTGTTCAGGCATCCGGTGGCATGGCTGATCTGCCCTCGCGGTGGGCATCGGCACGGATGACGCGGGGCACCAAAGTCCGAGGCTTGATACTCACAGGTTCATAGACTACCCGCGCCTGGTCGGGGTCATAGCGCATCTCCACCTGCCCTGTCAGGGGAAAATCCTTACGGAAGGGATGGCCTACAAAGCCGTAATCTGTGAGGATACGTCGCAGGTCCGGGTGACCGTTGAAGAGGATGCCGAACAGATCGAAGGCCTCACGTTCGAACCAGTTAGCTGACGACCAAACCGTCACCACCGAATCCACTATGGCCTGGGGTGCGCCAGCATACACGCGCATCCGCAGGCGTCGATTGTAGGTCAGCGAGAGCAAATGGTAGACCACAGCGAAACGCTTAGGGTCTTCAATGTCCGCGAACTCGAACCCGCGGGCGACACCCCGACCGAATCCGCTGCTTGAAGCCTCCGCTGTGACCCACTCCGAACGCCCGTAGGCCGCATAGTCCACCCCACAGACGTCAATGAGCTGCTCGCAGCGAAAATCTTCATAGTCCCGCAGCAGATTGGCAACCACAAGCAACGCTTGGCTGGGGACTACCAGCGTGACCTCTCCTGCAGCGGTCAGCACCTCGCATCCCACAGCGCTGAAATGCCCAATAAGCTTTTCTACCAGCGAGTCCAACTTGGCGTCGCCAGTTCTCGATTCCCAATATGACATCTGCAGGTGACTGCTCAGCGGGCAATGGTATTGGTACGGCGGATCTTGTTCTGCAGCTGGAGAATGCCGTACAAAAGGGCCTCCGCCGTGGGTGGACAACCGGGAACATAGATATCCACCGGCACGATGCGATCACAACCCCTCACCACTGAGTAGGAATAGTGATAATAGCCGCCTCCGTTGGCACAGGAGCCCATAGAGATGACCCAGCGTGGCTCAGCCATCTGGTCGTAGACCTTGCGCATGGCCGGTGCCATCTTGTTGCACAGGGTTCCGGCTACGATCATGACATCGGACTGGCGAGGGCTAGGGCGGAAGACGATGCCGAAACGATCAAGGTCATAGCGGGCGGCACCCGCATGCATCATCTCCACGGCACAACACGCAAGACCAAAGGTCATAGGCCACAGGGAACCGGTACGTGCCCAATTGATCAGCTTGTCCGCTGTAGTGGTAATCACACCCTGCCGGAGGATGCCCTCAATACCCATTAACCAACCCTGCCAGTGATAGTCATAAAGCTGGGAACGTCAATGCCTCCAGCCCAGCCCATGCTTTTTCCTGGGACCCTCATTCCCACTCCAGGGCCCCTTTCTTCCACTCGTAGATGAAACCGACAACGAGAATTGCCAAAAAGATGAACATGGCAACAAAACCGGTCTTGCCCACATCCCCCAGCACCACGGCCCACGGGAAAAGGAAAGCGATTTCGAGATCGAAGATGATGAAGAGGATGGCGACCAGGTAGTAGCGCACATCAAACTTCATGCGTACACTTTCGAAGGCATTGAAACCACATTCATAAGGAGCATTTTTCGCCACATCCGGACGATGCTCACCAAACAGGAAGCCCGCCACGATGGCTCCACCCCCAACCAGAATCCCAATCACCAGAAAGATCAGGATGGGCAGATAGTTCTCGAGCATCCCTCCCCACTCCCTTGCATAGATGTAATTCTAATTGACTACCAAATATATCAACTTATTAGTCTAGTGTAGTTTGTAGCCACCTGTCAAGTCACCCTTCCGCTGGAGATTTAGTCTATTTTTTCATACAAGTTAGACTAATCCTGAATTCCTTGACATGGCTTGGAAGACGACTGGCGGTGTTGGTTGCGGCGCGCCAAGCCCCGATGATCGTCTGCTAGGTCAGTGTTGGCATCTTAACGTAACCTGACCCCCATGTGGTTAAACGTTAGTTATTAAGGTTACCGGTCATTAGCTGGATTCCGTACATTGAATTCCACCTTCCAATGTTCCAGACCGTCGAGAGGCATAGCCTCCAACAACAAGGTGCCAACTTCAGTCACCGAGGCGCGCAGGTGTACCGGGACCACCTCCCCCGGTGTCCGAGTCTCCGCAGGCAGGTAAGCCTCGATCCCTTCGAGTTCCTCGATCTCTTCGGCGGACCAGTCCTCAAGCAGCTCCCCAACCTGATCCTCACGACGCACCGAGGAGCCGAAAAAGCGAAACCTGACTTGTTCGGCGACGACCAAACCAAATTCCTGGGGTGGAATTTCGGCCTGGGTGCCTTCTTCCATGCCGAAGGGGGCTAGGCACAGGGCATGAATCTGCGGCTCCAGCCCCGGTATGGCGGGCGCGGCACTTTCCACGCCGACATAGTAGGAACGGGCAATGCCACCGCGGATCCTGACCCCCATGCCGCCTCGGACATAGCCATAGTAGGAGGCCCCGCGTGCTACGGAGAGGTCGAAGTCGCCTCCGACGAGCAGACAGGCTGGGGGGGCACCGTCTGTTGTTAGCCAGTCGTTGAGCACCTTCATCACCCGCTCGGCGAGCAGATTCGCTTTGAAGACCCCACCGTTGAACAGCACGGCCGTTGGGTGCAGGAAGCTGCCGCCGTCGGGTTCAAACCCGGAAAGGTCTTCCGTGGCCCCGATCTGGAGACCGAGGAAGGCGGCCAAATGGCGAGTGACGGCTGCGTCCTGGGCATAGGGCAGACCGAGCTTGGTCAGCGCCGTGCGGGCACGGGCGGACGGACGGGCACTCACCGGGACCTCGGGGAAGAAGCCTTCGACCAGGATGTGCCTGATCTCCTTGCTCGTCAGCTCGGTGCGGATACTGCGCCCGATGAGGCGGGTGCCGCGGCTGGGCACGACTACGGGCACTGCTTCCAGGTCTGGGTCCGTCAGCAGTGCCTCCTTAGCCTGGCGACAACCATGGGTGAGGGCCTGAACTTGCCAATGATCCAAATCGGTCCCCACCGCGGCGAGCTTGCCCTTGACCAGATGTGCCAGGGCCAGATCCATATTGTCACCGCCGAGCAGGATATGCTCGCCGACGGCGACCCGGGTCAGATCCAGCGCACCGTCCCGTTCCGTAACTGCGATTAGGGACAGATCGGTGGTGCCACCGCCGACATCAATGACTAGGATGATGTCGCCGACGCGCACCTGCTTACGCCATTTCCCTGCGCTGTCGTGGATCCAGCTATAGAGGGCTGCCTGGGGCTCTTCAAGCAGGACTAGGTGTTGGAAACCGACAGCCTGGGCCGCTTCGGCAGTCAGCTCACGGGCGGCCGGATCGAAGGAGGCCGGGACGGTTACTATGACTTCCTGATGCGACAGATCATGATACGGGTTGGCATGATTCCAGGCATCACGCAGATGCTCAAGGTAGCGGATTGAGGCCTCGTAAGGTGAGAGCCGCAGTACCTCATCTTCCGGTGCCCCCGGCGGCAGTACCGGGCTGCGACGATTGATTCCCGGATGACACAGCCAGCTCTTGGCGCTGGAGACTAGGCGGATGGGAGTACGGGCCCCGATGGAGCGGGCTAGCTCACCCAGGATTCGGCCGCCACTGTTGCCCCAGGGCAAGACCAGATCGGCTACTGCCAGTTCCTCTGGGTGGGGGAGATACAGGAACGAGGGCAGCAGGGGCAACGCGGCGACCAAGCCGGGTTCTGTCAGCTGTGGCACCGGCATCATGTCCTGGGCGACCTCATCCCACTCGCTATGGTCCAGGTCGACGTAGGATAGGGCGCAGTGGGTGGTCCCCAGATCAATGCCTACGGCATAGCGCGCGTCACTCACAGCTCCACCTCCGCGGGTGCCAGAATGGTCAGGTCATGGCCGGCAGCAACCTGGGGCAGCCGGGTTTCCGTGACCCGCCAGCCTCGATGAACCAAGCTGCCGGTGAAGGGTGCCTGGCCGACGAGGTTGCCCGTGAGTCGCACCGCGGCCGCATCGAAGCTCTCCGCCAGCGTCACCCGACTCCCCTCCGCTTCCGTGCGTACCGCTTCAATGGTGAAATACTGCCACAGGGTCTGCTTGCACCCTTCGTGCACGACGCGCGCGGCGGCGCCGACCTCGGCATCTGAATAGGTGCCCACGTCTTCTTTGAGAAAATCAATAAAGCGTCCTTCCTTTTGGAGCAGCCCCAAGAGCTGCAGGCCCGCGTTCGGTTCGGCCGCGCGCAGGCCTGGGACTTCTGGGCTTGGGGCGTCCGCAACCGTGGTCGATCTGCTCGCCCGGAGCGCGGCTATCTGGCCAGCGAAGCAGGCATCGACGAAGATACGCCGGCAGGTAGCCAGCGCGAGGACAAGTCGGCCGAATACCGAGAACTTGGATTCGGACATGATGGGTGCTCCTTCAGAGGCTACGACAGGCACGGGGCACTAAGACATCGGACTAGTCGTAATGCTACCACAAAGGAGAAAGACGGACTGCCAGGCACGCCGGTTTAGCGGACAGGCGCCGATCTGGAAGCGGCAAATCGGACTTGCGGAAGAAATAGAATAGGGTTGTACCTTTTTACTAAGGTGTACCTTATTGTAAAAGGTTCTGAAAGCAGTGTATTAATTTAGGAGTCCTTAGGCGTCTAACCCTGTGTTTCCTGGTCAATGGATGGTTAATGGCTATTGCATCAGCTTCCTAAGCTAACTCGTGGACGGAGCGGCCACGACAACCGATTGTTCATGGAAGCGATCTTGTGTGGTTAGCCCGTTCAATGCTCAGTGCCAACAACGCCCACGGTGCGACCCAGGCCGACCGTTGCTGGCTGGTCTTGAGCCGACGCGGGAGCAAATCTTGACGCTCCACGCTCCTAACCTTGGCCGCCGGAGTGATCCGCTTGCGTTCCTACAAGAGCGTGGGAACGAGCCAAAAGGTTTGAAATCACCAAGCCGCATAGGCATATCGCTTTGACTCCAACCACTAACCTACTACTTCTATGCCCACTGCGATCACTGACTGGACCCGACACCCTGACGCCATTACACGCCTCCTCGAGGCGCGTCACCCAGACCCCTTCCAGGTCCTTGGCAGACACCCGGCAGGAGACCACTGTGTGGTCCGCGCCTTCCTACCCGACGCGGAAACCGTCCGCATCCCGGAGGCCCAAGTCGAGCTGACGCGGCTCCCAAGCACCGACCTGTTCGTCTGGGAAGGCAGCCCAGGCGCGATCCCGGCGCGTTACTGCCTGAGCTGGGAAGACCGGGCAGGCAATCGCTACAACCGCTACGACCCCTATTGTTTCCCACCCCAGCTGCCAGACCTTGAGCTGCACCTGTTCAGCGCGAGCCGCCACTGGCATGCCCACCGTTTTCTCGGTGCCCATCTATGTACCCCAGATGGGATACCAGGCGTGCGCTTTGCCGTCTGGGCACCCGACGCAGAGCGCGTCAGCCTAGTGGGCAATTTCAACCACTGGGACGGATGCACCCACCCCATGCGGCTGCGGGGCGACTCAGGCGTCTGGGAGCTCTTCATCCCCGGCCTCGGTGCCGGCGACCTCTACAAATTCGAGCTCCGGGACCGTCATGGCGGGATCCAGGTCAAGATCGACCCCTACGCCAGAGCCTTCCAGCAGCGGCCCCATACCGCCGCCTACATCTGCGGCCAAAGCGGATTCCGCTGGCGGGACCAGGTCTGGATGCAGGCCCGCACCGCGTCCGACTGGCAACACCAACCCCTGTCCATCTATGAGGTCCACCTGGGCTCCTGGTGCCGTGACCACGCCGGGCAGTTTCTCACCTACCGCGCGCTTGCCAAGCAGCTGGCTGACTATGCCATGGAACTGGGCGTCACCCATCTCGAGCTGCTGCCCATTACCGAACACCCCCTAGATGCCTCCTGGGGCTATCAGGCTACCGGCTACTTCGCCCCCACTAGCCGTTTCGGTACCCCAGACGATTTCCGCTGGTTCGTCGACCACCTCCACCGCCGCGGCCTCGGCGTCATCCTCGACTGGGTGCCAGCCCATTTCCCGCGCGACGCTTTTGCCCTGGCCCGCTATGGCGGCTCCGCCCTCTACGAATACGCAGACCCCCGGCTGGGCGAACACCAGGACTGGGGCACCCTAATCTTCAACTATGGCTGCAACCAAGTCCGCAACTTCCTGATCTCTAGCGCTCTCTACTGGCTGGAAGCGTTCCATCTCGATGGCCTGCGGGTCGACGCCGTCGCCTCCATGCTCTACCTGGACTACTCGCGCCAGCCAGGCGAGTGGCTCCCTAACCGACACGGCGGGAACGAAAACTTGGAAGCGGTAGAGCTTCTGCGCCAGCTCAATGTAATAGCCCACCAGCGCCATCCGGGCATCCTGATAATCGCCGAGGAATCCACCGCCTGGCCAGCGGTATCGCGCCCTACCAACCTTGGCGGCCTGGGGTTCGGCATGAAATGGAATCTGGGTTGGATGCACGACACCCTGGCCTATCTGACCAAGGCCCCAGTCTATCGCCACCACCACCACGACCTGCTCACATTTAGCCTGCGCTACGCCTTCAGCGAGAACTTTATTCTGCCCTTTTCCCATGACGAGGTAGTGCACGGCAAGGGCTCCCTCTTGGAGAGGATGCCCGGCGATGCCTGGCAGAAATTCGCCTCCCTACGCCTGCTCTACAGCCTGATGTTTACCTATCCAGGCAAGAAGCTGCTGTTCATGGGCTGCGAATTCGGGCAGCTTAAGGAATGGGATTGTGATGGAGAGCTGGACTGGCAGCTGGCGAAACGGCCCTCACACCAGGGTCTCCGCCGACTCGTCACCGATCTCAACCGACTCTATCGGTCACATAAGGCGCTCCACGGCTTGGATTTCTCCGCTGCCGGATTCGAGTGGCTCGACTGCCACGACAGCGCCCAGTCCGTAATCAGCTACCTCCGCAAGGACCGCGCCGGCGAGCGGCTTGTGGCCGCCATCTTCAACTTCACCCCACTCCCCCACCGCGATTATCGGATTGGCGTACCCCGCCCCGGCTTTTATCGCGAGGCCATCAACTCGAACGCCGCACGCTACGGCGGCAGTGACCTCGGCAACCAAGGCGGCGTAGCCTCCAAACCCCTAAGTTGCATGGGCCGACCCTATTCCATCCCTCTCGTCCTACCGCCACTGGGGGCGATTATCCTGATACATGAGCCGGGTATGGGACTGAGTACGTAGCCCAACATCCAACCGCCTCGTTGGGCACGCTGTCTATGCATCCCAGACAATTTTTTGTCGATCACCACCTAAATTTGAACTTGCTCGGGAACAGAGTATCAACTCAATATCAACAGACTTGGTCGCCAGCTGCCGGTTGCTACCCGCTGGAAGCTGATGGCTGGTAGCCGGTGACTTTAATACGCACTTGCCTTACGCTCTACACAGGGATTGGAAGGCCGGAGCGGGTTGTGTTAGCCTCCGCACCGTCCCCCCACTAGATCCCACTTATTGAGTGCTGACACTATGCTACCCCAGCTCCTGGAGCTGATCTGCAACCTCTACTAGACCGCACCAATGATACCCAGCGCTGGTATAACTATAAACTATAATCGGGGAGGCTATGCCAACGGCGTTATCCACGCCCTTCTAACGCCTGGGATACGCGCGCCATGTGGCCGCGGCTTTGGGATCAAACGCGCCGGACTCGATCACGGGGTCATGAGACCCTACCCTGGGGGTAAGACCTACCGTCACGGCTGGGAAATGGGGCGGAAAGAGACCTATTAGCCCATGAAAATCGTCACTTTTAATATCAACGGCATTCGCGCCCGGCACCACCAATTAGAGGCGCTGAAGGTCTGCCACGACCCGGATATCATCGGCCTCCAGGAGAGCAAGGTAGCCGATGACGCCTTTCCCCGCGAGGCGGTTGAAGCACTGGGTTATATACCCCATTACCTCGGCCAGAAATCCCATTACGGCGTTGCCCTGCTGAGTAAGCAGGCACCCCTGGAAATCACCAAGGGCCTGCCTGACGACGACGCGGACACCCAGCGCCGCTTCATCATGGGCCGCTACGCCTTACCGGATGGTCGCGATCTCACTATTATCAACAGCTACTTCCCCCAGGGCGAAAACCGCGACCATCCGATTAAGTTTCCCGCCAAACAAAAGTTCTACGCCGACCTGACCGCCTTCGTCCGCGCGGGTTTTACGCCGAACCAGGATTTGGTGATTCTCGGCGACATGAACGTAGCACCCCTGGATCTCGACATCGGCATTGGCCCCGACAATGCCAAGCGCTGGCTGCGCACGGGCAAATGCAGCTTCCTGCCGGAAGAGCGGGAATGGCTCATGACCCTGACCGACTGGGGACTTCACGATGCCTACCATGCGCTTCACCCCCAGGCCGCCGACCGCTTCAGCTGGTTCGACTACCGCAGCCGGGGATTCGAGCGCGACCCCAAACGCGGTCTGCGCGTTGACCTGATACTGGTCACGGCTCCGCTCCGCAAGCGCCTGGTAGATGTCGGTATCGACTATGCCATCCGCGGCATGGGAAAACCCTCCGACCACTGTCCGGTGTGGGCCAGTTTCGGGCGCTAGCAACCGCATTCCGAAATTCGATCATCCCGCCTGCCACTCCGCCATCTTGGATCCTCGGTCCTGAACGCCACCCATATAACGATATGCGTTATACTTCTTCGGGTGAGGGATGTGGACAACAAGACCGCAGCCGGAATCTCTCCGTAGCCTGCGTAGGCTACATTCAAGGTCGGTTGTCCAGTTCACGTCATCTCGCTCTCTTGTTTCCTTATTCCATCGACACTAGACACGGCTTCCCTGATCTTGGCGGTATCCCACCTGGGACTCGCACGCTTGCTGGTCACCTTCCCATTTTCCATTTGGTAGTAATATCCTATCCAAATCCATGGCCAGTATTTTCATTTTGTGGTTGGCACTATCCCAATTACTGGTGGCATGTAGGTTAGGGTGAGAAACGAACCCCAATTTAACAAGAAAAAACCACAAATCACGGAAACCTGCGCGAATCGTAATTTGTATTCGCAGGACGTTTGAATGACACCTTGAGTAATTCGGTAATTTTGAATATAGTAATTGGAATATTATCCAATAGATGGAAGCAATCCCGTATTATAGGAGTACAGGGAAAGTCTTAAACAAAGCTCATGCATACGACTGCATATTGGAAAAGATAAGGTCTTACGTACGAAGCGTGCTGAATGCTGGCATCAGGTATTATTCCATCGCCCAAAATGGGCCATCTTTCCCGTTTCTTTATCTACGGAAAGACCGTAGAAGTTTGAACGATTACGAATGATATAATTTACTCTATCACCTCGTAAAATATACCACTACTAAGAATTCAAGGTATCCATTCTAGTGTGTTGCTACCGGCTTCAGAACATGGACGATCTGCTATCACATCACCATCGTCGCCACAACTATAAGACCTCGTTCAATGTCACGGTGGGCACGATCTCCCACCACACGCCCTTGCTACTTCAGCAGTGGTTTTCTGCGATCATGCTCGTGCTGAATGCTAAGCAGGGGCTATCAGCGTTTCAGCTCTCACACGATTCTCTGATCATATCAACAAACTCATCCGTTGACAGTTGAATATCAATCCTAGGAACATCTGAACTCGAACCTCTACCTTCAAAATGACATGAGCCTTGTCAATTAGCTTCATCCATTAAATACCACAACCGCTGCCTAGCTGTAGTGAACGTATAAAAAGTGTATAACCACCATATCCTGCAGGAAAACTTATACTACAATACACCCCCCAGACACTATTGATTCCCGCACGCTCGCTTAAGATTGCCGGAAGCGTCTTACGGCTCACACCTAAAGGCCTCATCTGCCGGTGTAGCGCTCAGCCCAGGTAGATCAAGACAAAGCTCTCTTAAGAGCTTCACCCGGGTGACCAGAACGAGAGTCTGAATAATAAACATCAAGCATTAACAAGTCGCAGCCTGGTCTTCTCTTTAGCCTGATCGAATAAAGCCTGGATGGACACGAACCGCTATCGGCTTATGTCACTTGGCTAGGAATCTCTCATTGGTCTTCCTTTATAGGTACCTTGGAAAATAGGTATATTCATTAATCAAGAGACTCTAATCCATTAGTTATTGAAACGTGCCATTGACTAAAACTGTATTTCTCAAACTGCTCTTGCGCCTAAGTCACTTTAGCACAAAGATCGTAAACAGGTATTCGCGGTTGATGCAGACCACGATGTGACAACCGTTGCTCATCACCGTGTAGAAGGACGTTCATATACCCTGGAAGTTGAAGACACCATAAGGATGGCGTGTATAGAGCTGCTCATAATAGCTTTGTACCTATCGATCCAGGAGAGAAGACGACCCCTAACCTAAGGACAATGCCTGTATGGCCGCGACGACCGGCGTGATGGTGGGGGCCGAGTAGACAAGCGCGAGTGTGCCTAAAAGCATGGCCATGGACGCGGTAGGTGAGGTGATGCTGAAAGGTTTGAGGGCCGTACCGAAGGAACGCTTCAGGCTGAAATTTAGGAGATCCACGCTGGCAATTTCATCCAGGCACAAATGGGTCAGGTATCCGAGTGCCACGAAGCTCCCCGTCAACCAGGAATCCCAAGCCGAGGCTCCGCCAAGATGGTAGGCGGTGTTAGCTGTCGCCGAGGTAACGAAGGCCACGGCGAGCCACGAGTGCCAGACCCCCCGATGCACAGTAAAACGGCAAAAAACTTTAAACAGGCCAAAACGTACCAGAAAGAACACCATACCCCAGAGCAACATACGCTCGGCGGGCGTAATGCCATCTACCAGTGAAAAGGTGACGAGGAACGCCGCCGTGACCCCGAGTAAGGTGAACATCGTGCGAAGTGGGGTCGAGTTGTCTGCATCGATGTCCGGTAACAGTCCACCGACTACCCCCAGTATGAACAGCACGGGGATTTGGCTGGGATCTGCCCATCCGAGGCTATCCACTCCCAGCCCGCCAGCGGCACTCACGACTACGCCGCCATAGAGATGTCCACGAAAGCTTGCCATCAGTAGCTCGTCCGAAATACCGATAACATCAATTCGGTTCTTGAATCGGGAATTTTTCTTGCCGCAAATGAACGCGAATAAACGCAAATCGGCCGAAATGGGTTCGGCGTAACGATTCAACCTTTACCTCGCCATTCCAGCAGGGATTACAGGAACCTTAGTGCCGTGGACAGCAGCAACGGGAGGGGCTAGATGATTACCACGGCTCGTCATCTCGACAAAAGTTGATCTTCCACTGAACCTTCCGTGGAGATCCTACTCGCCCGATATTATCGGTAATTGGGAGCGTCTATACTGGATACTGTTGACGTTCAATGTCTAAAACAAGATTTTCAGCATGCCACTCTGCACGGCTGCAAGTAACCGCTCCAACGGCCGTTTGTGGACCGCATAGACAACAAGATAGAGGTCTGCATCGGCGCTCGCTTCCAGTAGGTAATCGTCACTCGTCTTGACCTCATCTACTAGGCCCAGGTCTAGGGCCTGGATGCCCTGCCAGTATTCTCCGGTAGCTACCCGATTCAGATCCACGCTCGGCCGATATTCCTGGATAAAGTCCTTGAACAACTTATGGGTGTCTTCAAGCTGTTCACGTACCTTCTCCCGATCCGCGTCCGTGTTCTCGCCGAACAGGGTCAGAGTCCGCTTGTACTCGCCGGCCGTGTGCAGCTCGAAATCCACGCCGCGGCGCTCTAGTAGACGGTGGAAGTTGGGAAGCTGCACGACCACACCGACGGAGCCCACCGCAGCGAAGGGTGCCGCGATGATGTGGTCGGCTACACAGGCCATCAGATAGCCGCCACTGGCAGCGACCTTGTCCACCGCCACCGTCAAGCGGATCTTGCCGCGTACGCGTGCCAACTGGGAAGCCGCCAGCCCGTGCTCAGCCAGGATCCCGCCGGCGTTTTCAAGCCGCACCAGAAGCTCGTCGCTTTCTCCTGCCTCCATCAGCACACAGGTAATAAGCTCCCGTAAGGGGGCGACCTCAGTAGCTTTGATATCGCCATGAAAATCGATCACAAAGATCCGCCGGCGCCTCCCTTCTGTTGCTGCTGCTGCCTGGTCACGCCGCTTGCGCGCCTTACGCTCCTCTTTCAGCGCCTTGAGGGCCGCTTTTTTGGGTAACGAGGCCTGCCTCAGGACCCGTGTCATGTCACGATACTTACCATTGAGGTCGGTCACCTCAAGCCGGTCTCCATCCACGTGGAACCTGCCGCGGGCGCGCATCAAGGCCGTCAGCAAGGTGCCGATCAGTAGGATGAGGGTCAGGGTTTTAGCAAGGAACAGGCCATAGTCGACCAGGGCTTCAATCACAGGCAGGACCTCCGGCAGGATGGTTCGGTATTCATACGGCGATGGGGGCGCGGATCACCGGATGAGGGTCGTAACCCTCGAACCGGAAATCCTCCAACGCATAGTCGAACAGGGATTTCGGGTGCCGACAGATCGATAAGCGCGGCAAGGGACGCGGTTCACGCCGTAGCTGTTCGTAGACAATGTCCCTGGTGAGGTGATTGCGGTAGAGGTGCAAATCGCCGAAGCTGTGCACGAAATCCCCTACCTCCAGGCTGCACTGGTGGGCGATCATGTGGGTAAGCAGGGAATAGCTGGCGATATTGAAGGGGACGCCCAAAAACAGATCGGCGCTGCGCTGGTAGAGCTGGCAGGAGAGCCGCCCGTCCTGCACATAAAACTGAAACAGGCAGTGACAGGGGGCCAGGGCCATACAGCCACGGGCGACATTGTCCTGGGGTGAGAGGCCGTCCAGCGGGAGCTCGGCTGGGTTCCAGGCGGATACTAACAGACGGCGCGAATCAGGATTGGTTCGGATACCGGCGACCACCTGGGAAATCTGGTCGATGGTGGTGCCGTTGGGACCAGCCCAGCTCCGCCATTGGTGGCCGTAGATGGGTCCGAGCGCCCCGTGCGCGTTCGCCCATTCATCCCAGATACTCACCCCTCTTGCCCGCAACCAGCGGTTGTCCGTGGACCCGGTGAGGAGCCACAAGAGCTCGTAGATAACACTACGCAAGTGGATCTTCTTGGTCGTGAGCAGGGGAAAGCCCTGGGAGAGATCAAACCGCACCTGACGCCCGAATACCGAGCGCGTGCCCACCCCGGTACGGTCTGATTTGTCGGCACCATTAACGATGACATCTCGGAGTAGATTGAGATATTGCTGCATGGGATGGCTATTGTCACGGATCGAGGGACCCAAATGCTACCATCCTAAATCTGTTCGACCTCGACCCGCTGGGCAATCGGCCCCCTGGGATTGCGGACGAGGTCGGATACAATTTTTGGTGTCGAGGTCTGCAGGAAGTGGGTCTTCGAGTGACCGGAAGGTCCTTCGTTCAATGGTTTTAGCGTAGCGAGTACTGCAAGCAAAGACGGACGCGCAACGGGTTCTATGAGTAGCTGATCCCCTTCCTCGCGGATACTGGTCTAGTTTCCCGGCAACTTGAAGTCTTGTGGCATCCATAATGTCTAGTTCCGACCGTTTTTAAGCAATCGGACATGGCGTTCAGTGTGCATCGTACACTCTCCCCAAATTTCAGCCTATGCCTAGACATAAGCTAGCACGATTCACTTAGCCCTGTCGTTCGATAGCCAGGAACAACTTTTCAATATGCCCAGGTATACCAGCTAGGCAGTCAGCCACTCTAGTGCCGCAAGGTCTTCCAGAGGCACCTCGCAGCTGGTCCCGGAACAGGGGTAGGCTCGGGTCCCGATCCCTGGCGTCATGGCCCCCAGACTACCCGGAAGCCCCTCTTCAGTAGCCGGAATAGCAAATACCAGACGCCGTGGGGCGTAGGTGCGTTGAGCGATCCCAGCCCAGTGGGACAGATCATCTCCCGTACCACGGATGATGAGGATCTGGGAGGGCTCCAGGTGTTCTTCCAGGGCGGAGAGCAGACTGGCGTGGGCCTGGGGCAGGCGGCGCATCGGCTCGGCGGCCAGCGCCAGGGTCCCCTGAGCGGCCCTGAGATAACGGGTCTCGCCCAGCAGGTGGCCAAGACATTGCAGCACACGGGCGGCCACCCCGTTGCCGGCCGGCAATGACTCGTCCCCCAGGATCTTGGGCCGGTGGATGAGCCGCTCGTGGTCGTTCGAGGTAAAAAAAAAGCCCCCTTGCTGCGGGTCCGCGAACTGATCGAGCAGTACCTCGGCGAGCGCCATCGCCAGCTCCAGATCCGCGCACCGCCAACGGGTCTGTAGGAGCTCCAGCAAGGCGTCGATCAGGTAGGCATAGTCATCCAGATAGGCGTTGATATAGGCTTTGCCGCCCTTGTAGTAGGTAGCGAGCAGGCGCCCGTTCCGCCACAGCCTGGCGCGGATGAAATTGAGGGCCCGCTGGGCGGACGCCAGATAATCGGCGCGCCTCAGTACCCGCGCAGCCCGAGCCATACCCTTGATCATCAAGCCATTCCAAGCCGTAAGTACCTTGTCATCGCGACCCGGACGGATCCGCTCCTCTCTGGCGGCGAAGAGCTTCTGCCGCGACGCTTCTAGCAGGGCGGTGACTTGCTCTAGGGAAGCATTCTGGTCGCAGGCTACTTCGGCGGCGGTGCGATAGCCGTGCAGATGCCATTTGCCTTCAAAGTTCGGCTTCCGGTCCAGGCCATAAACGGCGGCGAAGGGAGCGTATTCCTCAGCGGTAAGCAGGCGTGCGACCTCTGCGCGGTCCCAGACATAGAACTTGCCTTCCTCGCACTCGCTGTCTGCATCCAAGGTCGAGTAGTAGCCGCCCTCGGGCGACTGCATCTCACGCACCACCCAATCGGCAGTGGTAACGGCGGCTTCCCGGAACTGGGGATCGTCCGTGACCTGCCAGACATCACAGCACAGAGCAAGCAGGGGCCCGTTGTCATAGAGCATCTTCTCAAAGTGGGGAATCATCCAGAGATCATCCACCGAGTAGCGGCAGAAGCCTCCGCCAAGCTGGTCATTGAGTCCACCCTGGATCATACGCTCCAAGGTGAAGGTCACCATGTGCAGAGCGTCCCGGTCCGGAACCTCGTTCGCCCGGCTCGCCGCATAGTGGCGCAGCAGGAGCTCCAGGTCGGTGACATGGGGAAACTTTGGGGCCGACCCGAAACCGCCGTGGACGGGGTCGAAGTCGTTAGCGAGTTGGCAGTAAGCCGCCGTCAAGGGCACCGCATCCGGGATCTCGCCGTCTCCGCCAAGGGTGAGTCGGGCCAAGGCATCCATCAAGGCACGATTCTGCTCCTGGATGGTACTCCCCTGTTTGCGGTAGGCGGCTGCTATGCCCTCGATCAGCTGGGAAAACGCTGGCAGGCCGTGCCTGGGCTCCCTCGGGAAATAGGTCCCGGAAAAGAAGGGGCACTGGTCGTCTGGGGTCAAAAAAACGGTCAGGGGCCAGCCACCCGGACGCCTAGCCAGGAGCTGGTGGGCGTTCTGGTAGATCTTGTCCAGATCCGGGCGTTCCTCTCGGTCCACCTTGATGTTGACGAAGAGCCGGTTCATGATCTGGGCCGTCCGCAGATCCTCGAAGGACTCGTGGGCCATCACATGGCACCAGTGGCACGCGGAGTAGCCGATGGAGAGTAGGATGGGCTTGTCCTGGTCGCGGGCAATCGCCAGGGCCTCGGCGCACCAGGGCCACCAGTCGACGGGGTTGGCGGCGTGTTGCCGGAGATAGGGGCTGGTGGCGTCCTCAAGGAGGTTGCGGGGAGCAGTTGAGTCCGACATGTCGATTACCCTGTCATTGTGCTGTTATTGTGGATCTTGGGTCAATCAAGTTGGTCTTTCCAGTTATTCATCGAATTGCTTGTAAGATCAATGCACTAGCCGTAAATATCAACACGACCCAGAATTTAGGTCTACTAACTTCAACTTTACTTCCTTTGGTCGATCACGACTTGCTCAAGCGAGCCAAGGTGGTTACTGCTAAGATGGAGACTTCGGTCAATGCCTTCTTCAAACTCGGAGTTATCGCTATCCGGTTTGAGACATTTGAGGCGGCAGAAGTCACGGGTAATAGAGCGAGGAAAACCTCCTGTCTAAATGATGGCCCAGACCCGCCTGCCAATGCCGAAGCTGAATGATTCGATCATTCGAGGAGTGGTCGATGACTTGAACGGCTTGATCTCGTAAACTGAAGAACGAACTGGCCGATGACATCGGCAGGCTCTATTGTTACCAAATGCTGGTCCTCTCATCACCCTAACCTATGCAGACGCGATTGGACCTGCTGCTCCATCCAGGATGGAGTCTGAACCCTGGTCGATTATGGTGTTGCATGAGGTTACCCGAAACGAGACGCCAACCAGTAATCAGCTAGGCTTAATGGTCACAGAACCGGCAGATCAAAGTTCTATCTAGGTGAACCCATGTCACACCAATCGGTCGATCAATCACCCACTTTGGGCACCAACCCGCAACCGCAACCTCCCGACCCCTACCAACGCGCAGACCTGGAGCGTTACTATCGGGCCAACCAGGCGGTCACCTCCAGTCGTGATCGGCTCCGGAACGCCCAGGACGAGATCCAGGCGCTTGAGCACAGCGAGGCGGTCGAGGTCTTTCAAAAACAGATCGATCTGCTGCAGAAGCGTCTGGTCACCGATCCCCGGTACTTCAACCAACTGTTCATTTCCGGGGGCATTGATGCCGTCGCTTGGGAGTTTCGGAAGGATGAGCTGGACCCGGACTTTACCCACAAGCTCTGGGACCTGCTGCTGCGGGGGGATGATATGAGTACCCTCCTGACGCGATTTCTCTGGAATATCCCCTTGAAGTCCAAGCGTAAATTCATCCGCGCCATCGACGCGCACCTCTCCGATCGCTATCCGATGTTCAAAGGGTTATCGGTCGGCTGGCCAGGAGAGAACAACATCCCCCCCTATATCCGACCGCCCGAGGAGCGGGCTAAGGATTTCAACTTGGTCAACCAAGGCTACCTTGGTTATATGGGGCTCGGCCATAGTTTCCGCGAGGTGGAGCTCTTCGTCTGGCTAGAGGTACTGCGGGATAAACAGTGTGACGACCGCCCGTGCGAGATCGGGCTGCCAGTCATGGACGGCGGTGAAAACAAAGGCGGTTGCCCGGTCAAGATCCACATCCCGAAGCTCTTGCATCTAATAGGGGAAGGGAAATTTCGCCAAGCCTTGGAACTAATCAAGGAGTCCAACCCCCTGCCCAATGTCACTGGCCGGGTATGCCCGCAGGAAATCCAGTGTCAGGGGGTCTGTACCCACAACCAGCGCCCCATCGAAATCGGCCAGCTGGAATGGTATCTGCCCCAGAGCCAGAAGGTCCTGAATCCGAACAAGTACCTGCAGCTAACCCCAGCCATTAGCCCCTGGGCCAAGGCCAAGCGCCCGCCCATCGCAGTAGTCGGCTCCGGCCCTGCCGGACTGATTAACGCCTATCTACTCTCTAAGGAAGGCTATCCGGTGACGGTGTTTGAGGCTTTCCACGCGCTGGGGGGCGTGTTGCGCTACGGGATCCCGGAGTTCCGTCTGCCCAACGAGCTGATTGACGATGTGGCCAAGAAGGTCGAACAGCTGGGCGGCAAATTCGTCCGCAACTTCATCGTCGGCAAGACCGCGACCCTGGAGGCCTTGAAGCGTGCCGGCTTCTGGAAGATATTCATCGGCACCGGCGCTGGCCTGCCCCGCTTCATGAATGTGCCCGGCGAACACCTGCTCGGCATCCTATCGGCGAACGAGTTCCTCACCCGCGTCAACCTGATGCAGGCTCACGAGGAGGAGTACGAAACGCCCCTGCCCGCCACCGCAGGCAAACAGGTCATGATCATCGGCGGCGGTAATACCGCCATGGACGCTGCCCGCACCGCCTGCCGCTTGGGGGGCCAGGTTACCATCGTCTACCGCCGCACCCAGGCCGAGATGCCAGTGCGTGTTGAGGAGCTATACCACGCCCTGGAAGAGGGCATTCAGCTCAAGGTGCTGCGGGCCCCCCAGGAGTTCGTCGGCGATTACAAAACCCAGTTTGTCACCCGCGCTCTGCTTGACGTCATAGCGCTGGAGGAACCTGATGCCTCCGGGCGTCGGCGCCCTGTTGTCACCGGTGCTACCGAAGAGATGCCCGTCGATCTGGTCATCATGGCTCTCGGCAATACCTCCAACCCCATCGTCAAGGATGCCGAGCCGGAGCTCAAGACCAGCAAGTGGGGCACCATCGAGATCCGGTCCGGGACCCAGGAGACCTCGGTGGATGATGTCTATACCGGCGGCGACGCGGCGCGGGGCGGCTCCACCGCCATCAAGGCAGCTGGCGACGGGCAGGAAGCCGCCCGCGAAATTATGGGCGACCCCCCCTTTAGCCCGAGCGAGATTAAATCCTTGGTCGAACGCGCGGAACGCTATACTGAGACCGGTCAAGCCCTGCCGAAGATCCTGGACAAGATCGAGCTGGCCGCGGGTATCGTCGAGTTCGTCGTGTACTCGCCCTTGGTCGCCAAGGCCGCCAAGGCTGGCCAATTCGTGCGTGTCCTGGCCTGGGAGAAGGGTGAACTGATCCCCCTGACCCTGGCGGATTGGGATATCACGACCGGCACTATCGACCTAGTCATCCAGGGAGTAGGTAGCAGCACCATCGTCATGAACAGGATGCAAGTCGGCGACGCTTTCACTGGCATCGCTGGCCCCCTCGGACTGCCGAGCCAGCTGCACCGCTATGGTGGAGGCGAGACTGTGGTCTTCACCGCCGGCGGCGTCGGGCTACCACCCGTATATCCCATCATGCGCGAGCATTTGCGGATGGGTAATCACGTGACCCTGATCGCTGGTTTTCGCACTCAGGCGCTCATGTTCTGGGCTGAGCTGGACGCACGTATCGGCCAGCTCCAGGCCGAGTTCCCGGATACCCTCAATGTCATCTACGCCACCAACGATGGCAGCTTCGGCGTCGAGGGTTTCGTCACCGGACCGTTGGAAGAAATGCTAGAGAAGGCCAAAGCGGGGACCATCCGCCCCATCGGCGAAGTTGTCACTATCGGTCCGCCGCTCATGATGCGGGCTGTCAGCGACCTTACCCAGATCTACAGCGTGCGTACCATCGCCAGCCTCAACTCCATCATGGTCGACGCCACCGGCATGTGCGGTGCCTGCATGGTCCCGGTTACCAGCAACGGCAAGCTGGTGCGCATACACGCCTGTATCGACGGCCCGGAGATCGACGCCCACAGTATTGACTGGGATAAATTCATTCCCAGATTCCAGCAATACCGAGCGCAGGAAGACCGCAACCGGCAGCAGCATGAAGTGTAGGGAGGTATAGGGACGGTGATCTGGTAGGGTGTGGGGGGGACATTCGAGATTGCTTTCCGCACTCTATTACTATCCGGATGATTCTCGGTTGATGGTCCCCGATGTCTGCAAGGGCGAGCGTGGGGCCTCGCCGCAACCGGAGCAAATGAGCGTCCGATCACGGTGAGTTGGGACCAACCGCTTGATGTCCAGATCAAGAAGGAAGAAGCTCTGTTCGTGGTGTCTTCAGGGCTGGATATCCGGCAATCGCTGTCGGCAATCCAGAATCAAGTAAAGGCAATCTTTCGAGGCTATCTGTTGGACATCAGCCTTGGCAGCAGATTGAGCACGTTCGTTGATGGGGTACCTTCACATTTGGTTCGTCATACGCCGCAGCCTCACGGTGCTGGATGCGGATAAGCGCAGCATGGAGGCACTTCGGTACGAGGCCGAGCAGAAATTTTCGAGGAAATCTTCGCCGATTGATGTCAATGCCGTTATGTTAAGCATCACCGGCACCGTTTGTGACTGATTGACCCCTGTTCTTCGTTCGCCCTCTCCTGCGGGGAGAGGGGATTTGAGGCTTAGCTTAAACGACATTGCGATTGAAGCCGGGTTCCGAAACAGGAGACCGTCGGTGCAGCAAGCGTTGCGTATATTGAAGCCCGAGGAGTACTTTGTCGAGGGGGAACCCTATTACGAGTCCGTGGGCGACGAGATTGCAGTATTCGAGGCCACCTATCGCAACGGGTTGCCGGTACTGCTGAAGGGCCCTACCGGTTGCGGCAAGACGCGCTTCATGGAGTATATGGCCTGGCGGCTCAAGCGGGCGCTGATAACCGTTTCCTGTCACGACGACCTGACCGCTTCCGACTTAGTGGGCCGCTTTCTGGTCAAGGGCGGCGAAACCATCTGGGTCGACGGTCCCTTGGCGCGGGCGGTGCGCGCCGGGGGAATCTGCTATCTGGATGAGATCGTGGAGGCACGCAAGGATACCACCGTCGTCATTCATCCCTTGGCTGACGACCGGCGGGTGTTGCCCATGGAGAAGGCTGGGGAGCTGCTAGCAGCGCCCGACGATTTTTGTCTTGCCATCTCCTACAATCCAGGGTACCAAAGCGTGTTCAAGGACCTCAAGCAAAGCACACGCCAACGCTTCGTGGCCCTGGAGTTCGACTACCCGGAGGCTGGGTTGGAGCAGCGGATCCTGGAACAGGAGACCAGCGTAGCCCCGGAGCAGGCACGCCAACTGGTCAAATTGGCTCATATGACCCGCAACCTCAAGGGCCAGGGCCTCGACGAGGGCGCTTCAACGCGGCTTCTGGTCCACGCTGCTAAGCTGATCGTCTCCGGCGTTGCCCCGGTTACTGCTTGCCGGAGTGCCATCGCCCAGGCCCTAACCGATGACGCGGACATGCTGGCCGCGGTTTACGAGCTTAGCGCCTCGCTCTTCTGATGTTTGGTCTCTATGTTCACCCTTATGAATCTGGATTTGCCCCGTACCGACGATCTGCCTTCACGGCTTGGCCGGATCATGCTGTTTATGGCCTGGGTGGTGGGGCTGGCTATACTTACCCTGTTTTTTCAGCGCCTGCTTAACGATCAAGAGAACCCGAACCGGGAGATCAAGATAACCCCGGATGCGCAGGGTCGCCTTCAGGTGGTCCTGCAGCGCAACCGATCCGGGCACTATGTAGCCAATGGCAGGATCAATGGTGAGCCGGTGGTCTTTCTTCTCGATACGGGTGCCACGGATGTTGCACTCCCACTCCGGGTGGCGCGTCGGCTCAGCGTGCCATTGGGTGCGGCACGCATGGCTAAGACGGCGAACGGCAACATCCGGATCTGGAGCACGCGGCTTGGCAGCGTCGACCTGGGAGGTCTGACGGCCCGTCGCGTACAGGCGTCGGTGTTGCCCAATATGCTGGGGGAGGAGGTTCTACTGGGGATGAGCTACCTGAAGCGATTCGAGTTCATACAGCGCGGTAACACCCTGACCCTGCGTGCTCCAAAGTGAGCACGCTGTCTGGGGAGCCGCGTCACTGCCAACCACCAATAATCCTGGTAATCTTGTTCATCCTGTACTATTAGCGGATTGCAGTGAAGCGTGATGAAGGCATGGACCGAGGTCATCAACCGCCGGGTGACGGCGGTCCACTTTGAGCAAGCATGGACGAAGCTGTCGTGTGCGTGAGTGAGCAGCGTCGACGTATTCTCGTGGTGGGTGTCGCCGCCCTAGACATCATCAATGAGGTGGTAGCTTACCCTACGGAGGACGCGGAGCTGCGCGCCTTGGATCGGCGTATCGTCAGGGGAGGCAATGCCGCTAATACCCTGGCGGTACTTAGCCAATTGGGTCATGCCTGCGCTTGGGCGGGGACCCTGGGTAAGGATGCCGAGGGGGCGTGGATTCTTGAGGACCTGAAACGCCGCGGCATCGATACCGGAGCTTGCGTCTTCCATCCGCACGGCAGTACACCCACCTCCTACGTGATCCTGAACCGAGCCAACGGCAGCCGCACCATCATCCATTATCGGAATCTACCTGAGCTGGCGGCGACCAACTTCGCCCGGATTCGGCTCGCCGGCTATGACTGGGTACACTTCGAAGGCCGTGATCCCAAGGAAACCAAGGCCATGCTGTGGGGTTGCGTCCAGCGCTTTCCCGAACTTGGAGTCTCGCTGGAGGTCGAGAAGCCGAGGCCTGGGATCGAGACCCTGTTCATAGGGCCGAATATCCTGATTTTCTCCCGCCATTATGCCCGGAGCCGTGGGTATAAGGACCCGCGCCGCTTCCTGTGCGATCAATGGGACCACACGGACGCCGAACTGCTGATCCTGCCCTGGGGTGAGGTGGGGGCCTATGCCCAACCCCACGCCGGGGAAGTCTGCTTCGCGCCCGCCCATAGACCACCGCTGGTTAGAGATACCCTAGGGGCTGGGGACGTATTCAACGCCGCAGTAATCGACGGTCTGCTCGCCGGGCTTGCCTTGCCGACACTACTCGACCATTGCAATGCACTGGCCAGCCACAAGTGCGGCGTACTAGGATTGGATGGTCTGGTAGCGGGTGCCCGCGAGGCAGGGGTCCTATGACTGATGCCTGCGGTGATCTGTCTAGCCACCCGACCTGTTCGGGTAGCTCTGCGGTTCGACGCAACCCGAATTCGGTGAGTGGCGACGGGTTTATACGATCTCTTGACAAAGCCGTCTGAGGACACTATTGTGTAGTATGATGGTTGTTGCACTGCAGCAGTTACTAGGAGCTATCTGTTTTTCACATAGTGGAGATATATCATGAACGCGGAAACCAGTCTTGATACGATGAAAGGATTAGGCACCAAGGCTATGGAGAATCTTAAAAAGCTCGCTGAGCTTAACATGAAGACCTTAGATAAGGTAACCTCTCGTCAGAAGGAGGCTATGGATTTCATGATGGAGCAGACCAAGCGCCAGATGGAATTGGCCACCACGACCAAGGGCTTTGACGACTTCATCAAGCAACAGGGCGAGCTGGCGAAGGAAACCTACAATCGCATGCTGGAGGAGTCCAAGGAAAACATGGAGATGACTAGACAATTTCGGGAGGACTATAGCTCCTTTATCAAAGAGGAAGTGGACCGGATCTCCGAAAAGTTTCGCAAGGTGGCACCGGGCATGTGACAGGGAGGAGCCGGTAACCAAACGGGGTTACAGGTGGAAGAACACCACGCAGCCCGGTGCAAACCGGGCTTTTTTGCGAAAGCGGCGACCGCTTCACAGTCTCTCCGATAGTCGGATGCTCCGGTAGGCTAATATCAGCAAAAGTACTCCGAACAGGACCATCGGCAGGGTCAGGACTTGGCCCATGGTGAGCCGGTCGAAGGCGAGATAACCAATGTGGGCATCCGGCCGGCGGACAAACTCCACTAGCAGGCGAAAGACGCCGTAACCGAGCAGGAACATACCCGACACGGCCATGGTTGGCCGCGGTCTGGCAGAGAAGATCCACAGGATCAGAAACAGCACCAAGCCCTCCAGCGCAGCCTCGTAGAGCTGGGAGGCATGCAACGGTGGGCTCCATTCGGTGCCCAGCGGTAATCCCTCACAATACTCGCTGAATCGCGTGCAGGGGACTCGCATGCCCCAAAGGGCGTCGGTAGGGTGTCCCCAGAGTTCCCCGTTGATGAAGTTGCCGACCCGCCCGGTAAATAACGCCGTTGGGACTAAGGGGGCAACGAAATCCGTGACCTGCCAAAAGCCCATGCCGCGGCGGCGGCTGAAGAGCCACAGTACAATCAACACCCCAATCAGGCCGCCGTGGAAGGACATACCGCCTTCCCAGATATTGAGGATGTTTAAGGGATTCGCGGTCAGTTGCTCAAGGCCGTAGAAGAACATATATCCCAAACGGCCCCCCAGAATGGTCCCAAGGATACCGTAGAAAACCACATCATCCACCTTGCGGGCATCCCACCCGGAGCCAGGATCCGAGGCGCGATAACGGCCGAGCACCCAGATGCCGAAGAAACCCAACAGGTACATGAGCCCATACCAGTGAACCTTGAACGGCCCCAGAGACATGGCCACGGGGTCGAGTTGCGGATAGTCGAACATGTGGACTAATTGATCGGGTCCGGGAGTGGCTCAGAGGCAGTCTAAAAACTTAGGTCACTAATTTTAAGCAGACAGCCTCTCAGGGTAGGATCTTGATCGGTGTTCCATGACGAACCAACCGCCAGATCTCGTCCATTTCGTGGTTCTGGACGGCGATGCAACCATTGGTCCAATCCCGGCTTAGGTACTGCTCCTTGAACTTAGCAGATCGGATATAGTTAGGTTGGCCATGGATCATAATCATACCGCCCGGGTCGTATCCCCTAAGGCGAGCGAACCGGATATCCCGTTTATTGGGATAGGATATATGGATGGACTTGTAAAAACGGCTGTTAGGATTGCGCCAATCGAGAAAATAACTGCCTTCTGGTGTCCGCTCATCACCCTGCCGTACCTTGTGACCCCGCGGCCGCTTACCGAGCTTGATGCGGTATTCACGCATCAACTCACCATCCCGGATAAGCGTCAACTTGCGCTTCGATTTTTCAACCACCACCTGGTCGGCCCAGATCCTCTTCTTCTTGGGTTCACTACCAGCACAGCCGACGAGTAGAACAACCACCACCACGGCAAGAAACAGGGTCACATACGCCCACCGGCGAGTGGCGATAGGGCATCGGTAAGCAGCCGAAACAGGCACTCCAACCATAATATCTATCCGAGGCACCTTAAAGAGGTGCTCTCTATGGATCATTGACGATTCTATCCTCCAGCCCTAGCTGGATCGTATGGTGGACTTACCCCAGGCTTCTAATCTATCAATGCGGTTCGCGCCTCCCTGGAGTTCTGCCATGAACCACCTACCGCGCTCACCACATCCTACGCGACTATCCTTTGCACCTTTACTGACGACAGTCGGTTGGGAGATAGTGGGCTTCGATAGTCGTGGCCGTTTTGGCGTCTGTTTCGCCATTGCCCTCCCCTGTTGTGTCATTGCCTGCCGTGGGGGCGGCCATCCCACACACCCATATCAATCTGCCAGCCGTATTCGGAACGGGACTGAGAGCGAGCTTCTGACCCTTTATTGCCTGGTTTGCTCGGTCACCGCCATAGGTGATGGTAACGGTGCCCTTATTGCCGATTGCAACGCCAGTGACATAATTACCCGTAATGGAATTGGCACTCGCGACACCAGCGGCTTCATTCGTGTCGGGAAGCTCTCCACGTGCTGCGTTGAAGGCGCTGACAGCCGCTTTGACTTCCGCCGCCAGATTCAGTCCTTCCGTGACCTGGGTGCGGATCGTGTAATCTTGATACGCGGGAATCGCAATGGTGGCTAGGATGCCGATGATCGCGACGACGATCATCAATTCAATCAGGGTAAAACCCGCCTGTCGCTTCATTTGTAGTCCTCCAATTCTAGTTTAGCCGGCTGATGCAGGGGGGGTTGCACAAGCGCGTGCTGAGTATACAGTTTCGACTTCCTGCATGAGTTCCCGCTAAATCCTATTGGCATTTAGCTCTAACCGACTTTCTCCAAGTGCTAAATAGCGGAGATACCCGAGTAGCCATTCACAGTGGACACTACGCTAACCAATTGATTATTCAGGATCTGCTGTGCGGACCGCTTAAGTTAATGTCAACAGGACCTAATAGCTCTACAGTCTCCGCATCAAGGAGGGACTGGGCAAAAAGCAGTGGCGGGGGCAGTGGCAGGCCTGCTGCCAGGAGAGGCCCTGTCAGTATAGCGGGGCTGGTACCGGTCTGCCAGCATGATTGCCGCGGCTGCCGAGCAGGCATGAATAGACAGGGGCGACACCTGCACCCTGGTCGGTGAGGGTACACACGATAGCGCGCCCCAGGTTTAGCGGAGTCGCTTGTTAACGACGGCGACCATTCCTGCAAAGCTCGGCATCTGGGTGATTCCCGCGCGGCAGGCACCGCCACGCGGGTAGACTTGGAGCAGAAAATACCGCTCCTTCCATCCCTGGCGCAATGCGAGGATATGCGGATAGCGATATGATAGCCGAATCCTGAGTGGGTGCTCGAATTAAGTGCATACCTTAACGGAATCAATTCACCCATGCATGGGCGAGGCATCCGCAGCCGGTACCGTAGTGCCAACAGCTGTGTCACCGCCCGTTAAGCAAGTACCCTGGAGCTCGGTGCTAGTAGTCCGACGTCCGTTGGGGTGCCAGCACAGAGGCGTTTCTCCGTGAGCGAGTGGTTCCTACTCCTCCTTCCGGTGGCCGCAGTATCCGGGTGGTGGGCCGCGAAGCGTGGCAGTGGGGGCCGGAGCACTTCGGGTTCCACATCCGATCCGGCCTTCTTTCGGGGATTGAATTACCTCCTCGACGAGCAGCCTGACAAGGCCATCGACATCTTCGTGAAGCTCGCTGAGGTAAACGCTGAAACAGCGGAGATCCATCTAGCCCTGGGCAGTCTTTTTCGGTGCCGGGGGGAGGTAGACCGGGCCATTCGGGTCCATCAAAACTTGGTCTCGCGACTGAACCTGAGCAAGGAGGAACGCGGCTTCGCCCTCTTCGAGTTAGGGCAGGATTATATGCGCGCGGGACTCTTTGACCGCGCCGAGCGCATGTTCCGTGAGCTGGTGGAGATGAAACTTCATCGCAAGCGGGCCCTAGAAGGGCTGCGCGAGATCTATCAGCAGGAAAAGGACTGGGTTCGTTGCCTGGAAGTGACTGAGCAGCTGCGGTTGCTCACCGGGGGGGCAGTGAGCACAGAAAGTGCTCAGTACCACTGCGAGCTGGCCGAGGAGTCCCTGAAAGCCGGGAACAAACAGCAGGCTGCAACTCATCTGAGCTGCGCCCAGGCAATGGATCCAGACTGTATACGGGCAACCATGCTTCAGGCCCGGATGGCGATGAGCTGTGGCGATTCCCACGCAGCAACAGTACTCTATCACCGCATTGCCCGGCAGGGATCCCAGTTCCCGCCGGAATTTCTGTCGGAGCTGGTGGATACCTATCGCCGCAGCGGTCTAGAGGATGAGCTCAGCGAGCTCAAGCGCCTGTACCGTGCATGCCACAGCCCCGCGTTGGCGATAACACTTACTGATGTGATCCTGGAAAGGGAAGGGGATGAAGCCGCTATCGAATTCCTCGTCGAGCATATCACCGGACAGGCCGATCTGGCTAGCCTCGAATGCCTGCTGGAGCTTTATGCGCCGAAGCTGGTGGGAGACGCCCAAATTCGGGCCGCTTTTGAAGCAACCTTGACTGTGATTGGGTGTCTACGCTCATGCCAGCCCGATCATCAGTGCGAGCATTGCGGTTTCGTCGCCCGCCAACTGCACTGGCAATGCCCAAGCTGTAAACGTTGGGGAAGCATCAAATCAATCCAACCAGAACCCATCGGCGAATCACCCCGATCTTCCGCCGACCACCGCGTTGCCTGAACTGCATTAATATAAATACCTTCAGGACGGCGCTACGGGGGGCGAACCGCATCAATGGACCAATGGACTTCTCTAAAGCACCGCTTCTGGATACGAACCCAAGATCTTGAAGTAGAGCGACGCTCCCTCCAGTTGTTGCAGTGCCTTCCCGACGAGCGTCTCGTCTCGATGGCCGAGGATGTCGATGTAGAAGACATAGTCCCAAATGCCCCGCCGTGAGGGGCGGGATTCAATCCGGGTCATGCTGATATGGTACTCCGCCAGAGGGGTCAACAACCGGTAGAGACCACCCGGCTCATTGCGGCAGGTGAGCAGCAGGCTTGTCTTGTCACGTCCGCTGGCGGGTGAATCTTCCTTGGCAATCACTAGAAAGCGTGTGGTGTTCCCCGGCTCGTCCTCAATGCGGCGCGCTAGGACCTTAAGACCGTAGGTCCCCGCCGCTGACTCCCCTGCCACCGCTGCGGAACCGGCTTCGGCGGCTGCCATGGCTGCAGCCTGCGCATTACTGCCCACCGCGATCCGTTCGGTGCCCGGCAAGTGGTAGTCCAGCCAGCCGCGACATTGGGCCAGGGATTGCTGATGGGAGAAAAGGGTGCGGATGTCTGCCAGGTCCGGTTCCCGACTCATCAAGTAATGATGAATGCAGAGGGTCACCTCGCCGGCGATCTTCAAGGGCGAGGCCATGAACAGATCGAGGGTATGACTGATCACACCCTCGGTGGAGTTTTCCACCGGCACCACGCCGTAGACGCAGGATCCGACCTCGACTTCCCGAAAGATGTCGGCGATATCACCCACAGAAACGGCATGTATCGAATGACCGAAGTGCTTGAAGGCAGCGGCTTGGGTGAAGGTCCCTTCCGGTCCCAGAAAGGCCACGGCCAGGGGTTGCTCCAGGGCCAAGCAGGCAGACATGATCTCCCGGAACAGCCGTGTGATCTCCTCTCCGTCTAGGGGGCCTGGATTCTGCCCCTTGATACGACGCAGGACCGCTGCCTCCCGTTCGGGGCGGTAGAATTTCCGGTCGCCGCTGGCGGCCTTGACGGCTGCGACCTCCCTAGCGAGGATCGCGCGCGCGCTGATCAGATGCAGCAACTCTTGGTCGACGGCGTCGATGCGCTTGCGGATCTGGGAGAGCGGATCCTCAGTGCTCATGACCGCTTTTCGAACAACCCAGGCAACGCACCGAGAGTACCCCATCGATAGCTCGGATCTTGCTCAGGGTCTCCGCCGGAGGCTCTCGGTCGACGTCGATCAGGGTCACGGCCACCGTGTTCCGGGATCGGTTGAGCATGTCCAGAATGTTGAGCCCCACCAGCGCCAGGTCGGTGGAGATCTGCCCCACCATGTTAGGGACATTATTGTTGACCACGGCTAAGCGGTAGCCCCCATTGCGGGGGAGCTTGATCTCTGGGAAATTCACCGAGTTATGGACGTTTCCGTCCTCCAACCACTCGCAGACCTGCCCAGCCACCATGACGGCGCAGTTCTCCTGTGCCTCGTGGGTGGAAGCGCCGATGTGTGGAAGCGTCACTACCCGCGGATGATCCTTCAGAAGATTGTTCGGAAAGTCGCACACGTAGGCGTGGAGGGTTCCTGCATTCAAGGCCGACACAGCCGCCATATTGTCGACAATGCCGTTGCGCGAGAAGTTTAGCAGCACCCCGCCTGCCTTCATGCACTTAAGGCGCTCGGCGTTGATCATGCCCCGGGTCTCGTCCGTCAGCGGCACATGGAAGCTGATAAAATCCGCGCGTCGGACCAGATCGTCCACGCTCGCGGCCTGTCCCACTTCGGACTCGAGCTGCCACGCCCGTCGCACCGTAATGGTCGGATCATAGCCGATCACCTTCATCCCGAGGGCGCGTGCGGCATTGGCTACCTGGACACCGATGGCCCCGAGACCAATGACTCCCAGGGTCCGGCCCGGAAGCTCGAAGCCTACGAACTGCCTCTTACCGCTCTCCACAGCCTGGTGGATGGCGGCATCATCCCCCGTAAGACCGCATGCAAATCTCCAAGATTGGGCGATGTTACGGGCTGCCAGGAGCATACCAGCAATGACCAGCTCCTTCACCGCATTAGCATTGGCGCCGGGGGCGTTGAATACAGGCACACCGCGCTCGGTCATGCGCGCGATGGGGATATTGTTGATGCCGGCACCGGCGCGTCCGATAGCCTGGACCGTCTCCGGGACCTCTATGTCGTGCATGTCGGCGGAGCGCACTAAGATGGCGTCCGGGTGTGCAATCTCGGAGGCTACTTCATAGCTACCCCGTGGCAGCCGGTCGAGACCGGCAACAGAAATATTGTTTAATGTGAGTATCTTATACATGCTTTTAACCGCAAAGGAGCAAAGGGATTATGGTTCAAGTGTTCATAATCTATCCGCATAATCCGTGGATAAAGAAATAGGAATTACTTCCTTGCCGCAAATGGACATGAATCGATGCAAATCGGTTGTAATCGGCTCGTCATCATCAATACTTATTGATCCATTCACACCTATATGCGTTTACCCACGGTTAATACTTTCGTCCCCAAATTTATCTACAGTAGGACTACCTGTCTGCGGGAGATACTCATCAAATCCGGATGGAACATGGCAAAAGCAAGCTATCCGGATCACAGCAGTCGTTTAGATGGCTTTCCAGGAGAATGGCAACCCCCCCCCATAATGGATGAGATTACACTAACAACCAGAAATAGAGTGAAGTTTCTTTGCTGATTGGCCTCCGACCTCATACAATCGAATACCAAGGAATTCGAGATAAACCCGGACAAATAGACAATAGAGACACTTTAAAGAATATGGTTTTAACAATCAATGGCTCTAAGCTCGTGAGCCTGCATGCACAAGGTTAGTCGGCGCGGGTTCAGGTTCAGGAAACCAGATCACGAGCTTAATCCGATTCAAGCCATTTGGAGAACCGGAACATGAAGAGCGCCGGAATCGATGTCAGCCATGAAACCGTGACCATGGCGATCAATCGCAAGAGACGAACCAAATACCCCGTGAGTTCAAGAACACCACCTATCTGGCCCTGATCCAAGCCCTGCACAAGGCTCAGATAAGCCGGGCCTGCAGCTTTGGATGATACCGGCCTAGACCTGACGGTGATCCCCGAGGTTGCCAAACGCTAAAGCCGGCAAACTGCTACTGCTACCTGCGCATCGCCCTCTATATGCTCGCTCCGAGCGCTGTACACCACGATCCCATACTACCCCAGCTCATCAAGGAAACGAGGTCTCAGCAAATTCCAGGCCGTCTGTGCCGTCATGCGTAAGCTGCTGCATGCCATCCACGCCATGCTCAAGAACCGACGTCGCTTTTACACACCGACCAGGATGACTTCCGATTAAGCCAATTTATGGATCACACACAACTTTTTGTCGATACTTTTGTTCCTCGTCTGTCAACCGTACCTACGCTCGAACTCCTGTATGAAAGCGATCAGGGCCCACACGCCTTCCTCGGGCATGGCATTGTAGATGCTTGCACGCATACCGCCTACGGAGCGATGACCCTTGAGCGTAACCAGGCCCGCAGCTTCGGCTTCCGTCAAGAATCTCTGATCCAGCGCTGGATCGGCCAAAGTAAAGGGCACGTTCATCCAGGAGCGGCAGGTGGGTTCCACTGGGTTAGTATACAGGCCGGAGGCATCGATGGCCGCGTACAGGGCTCCAGCTTTGCGTTCATTGATCGTCGCCATTGCCGTCAACCCACCTTGGCATTCAATCCACTGGAACACTAGGCCGGCCAGATACCAAGCATAGGTAGGAGGGGTGTTGTACATGGATCCAGCCTGGACGTGGGTCTGGTAGTCGAACATGGCCGGCCCGGCCAGCGGTTGGCCGATGAGATCCTCACGCACGATTACGACGGTGAGTCCTGCTGGCCCCAGGTTCTTCTGAGCCCCGGCATAGATGACCCCATAGCGCGAGACATCAATGGGCCGGGATAGGAGGGTGGAAGACATATCCGCCACCAAGGGTATGTCGCCAGTCTCGGGCACGAAGGGAAACTCTACTCCTTCGACGGTCTCATTGGGGGTGTAGTGGACATAGGCCGCTTCCGGGCTCAGGTTCAGCTCGCCCTGGGTAGGGGCGCGGGTAAACTGCGTGTCCTCGGTGGATGCGGCGATCTCGACTGCACAAAACCGTTTAGCCTCCGCAATGGCCTTCTTAGACCAGGAACCAGTGTTCAGATAGGCGGCCAAGTCGCCGCCACGCAGCAGATTCGTCGGGACCATGGCGAACTGGCTGGATGCCCCACCCTGCAGGAAGAGTACCCGGTAGCCGTCGGGAATGGTGAGGAGCGCGCGCAAATCAGCCTCCGCCTGCTCGGCAATGGATACGAATTCCCTGCCGCGGTGACTCATCTCCGCGACACACATGCCGCTCCCGTGCCAATCTATCATCTCCTCCCGAGCCTGCTGCAAGACCGCCTCCGGCAGCATCGCAGGGCCGGCACTGAAATTGAAAACTCGAGCCATTGTCACATCTCCGCTTTGGGGCTGTTGGCATCGATCTGAACGAAGGAGATTGCGCAAGGTAGACTTTTTTTATGGATTCGGGACTGCTGACGATCAGAGTAGGACACCCGCCCCTTCACCCCACCAGATCCCATCAATGCCTACCATGTGCCGGATCATCTTCGGCCTCCCCTCGCTGCCATGCGGTCCACGTCTTCCATGGAAAGACCGAGCAACTCAGAGACTTTCACGACACCATGTCAGTTCAATAGACGACGCACAACCCACGCTTCCCCTTATTTCCGAACCTCTTTCCATACCCTCTCCCAAACCTTTTTTCTCGCCACTTTATCTCACCACGTTCAAAGCCAATGCTGAAAGACGGCAAGGGCTCGATATCAATTTTAGTCAACATGTGTTCAGCCTCTTGAATCTGCGCCTGGAGACCCCGATTCTTGGACAGGATCTCCAGCAGGCACATGATGTTAGGTGATGACTTTCTTGGGGCCTACAGTCTCCAAAGTCGCACAGTACCGCCAGTACCAAGGTATCGGGGTCATTCTGAGTCAACAGGCCAGCACAGCCGACCTGATGCATATCCACCAAGCCATAGCGATAGCAGTCAGCAACCCCGGCTCATTGAGGTCCGTCGGCGTAGGGAGGGGATCAGTGCCGATGTAGATCAGGAATTGTCGGATCGGTCCAGAGTGTTTGGCAAAGCGGATGCCCGTATAGTACCAGCATCCGCAACGGTGCCTCTGGCGTACTGTACAAAGGCTACAAAGGCGACCAGATCCAGCATACCGTCCACGGCGATATAGTGCCGACTTATAGTCGGCACAGATAGGTATCCAGCCTGCTAAATCTTCCCACAGCCAACAGTACGGTTCGTCAGCTGGATCTGGAACCCCTGGTTCAGACCAGCCAGCTCCACCTCCAAGTGATTGGACCTCCTGAACAAGTATCGGTGATGGCATCCTTGATCCGTTTTGGGCAGATTCACCTGCCGCCCCAATTCGGTCTGGCATTCACTCAATGCCCTGGCGAGCTGTACTACCTGTGGGTCTCAGCTGGTTCTGGTAAGCTGGGCTGTAGCCGGCTAGGCGCTTATCCCAGCGCAATAGTACACCGGCTCAGATTGAAGAATGTTGAGGGTACCGGGCTTGTCATAGCGGCCTTGGCTACCACACAACAGCACGGCGAAAATTGTTGACGCTGGTGAAAGTGCGGGGGTCAGGGCAGGCGCGTACAAATTCTTAGCCAAACACCACGTTAGCATGGCAGTCATCTGCGCATTGTTGGGGCGTGTTTGCAGTTCTTCTATGATCCAGTAACGGTGAGTTTCCAGGCATCCATGATTCTCATCGACCTCTTCATAGAAAAGGTGGTCGACACCAATAAACTTCCCCGCCTGGGTGACTATATAATAAACCAGTGTGGCAATTTCACATTGAAACCTATAGCATCAATGGTGACAATGCAACCCGTCAACTCCAGTAACCCCAACTTGGGGATGACCGTGATTTCGTTGGATTTCGCCGCCGTTACCTCTTGGCCGAGGGCTAGGCGATTGCCGTCTGCCTGGGCACGGGCACTGATCAAGTGTAGTGCTGCTACGATGGTCTCACCCCCGATGGTTTGTGCAACTGCTTCAGTCCAGTTCGCAAAGCACGCTTGAAATCCCTCTACCGACAGACGTGAGATCAGGCTCACGATGCAATCATGAGGCGGCATGCTATTAGCAAACGGGGCGAACCAGCGTAGCCACTGCAGCTTCGCCTTACCAAACTCCTCGGTCGCCTCCCAACTATCAGCACTACTGGTGACCCCACAAATCCCCAAAATCAGAATATCCATAAAGTCGCGGAGTTTGTTACGCTCAACCCTCGGATCCTCAAGTCGGGAAGAATGTTTTTAGATGCTGCTCGTCATGGAGGAAACCTCCAAACGTTGTTTCTCCCTACTTTCTCCTATTTCTCCTATCTACTTGTTACTGGACAACTTTATATGCACTCGCCCTGGTGCGGGGGTGATCCTTGCCGTAGCAGCCTTGGTTCTCCAAATATCGTCCGACGACGGGTATTGGAGCCCCCGACTTTTAGCGTCTGTAAGGTAGCAGGCCTAGTGATCAAACTCCTATCGTTTTTGCCATCCCTGGCACCTGGTTCCGGCAATTGCGTACAAAATAATGGGTACACATCTCAGCTCGACCAACATTCCCATCTTCCGGAGCTTACTATGCCACACGTTACTATTGTCGGATCGGGTTTTGCAGCACTCACTGCCGTCCAGACCTTGTGTAGAGTCGCCACTAAGACAGAGCTCACCTTGGTGAGTCCCAGGGCAGAACTCGTCTACTATCCGGGTCTCATCTGGGTCCCCACGGGTCTGCGTACCGGTGATGATCTGCGTATATCGCTTGAGTCCTTCCTGCAGCGCATGGGTGTAGAACACGTGGCCGCCGAGGTTACGAGGCTCGGTGACGGCGGTCGCGTCCTGGAGACCACGGCAGGGGAGATCAAGAACGACGGCCTCATCATCGGTTCCGGCGGTCGTTATATGAAGAAGCTGCCGGGCAGCGAGTACATGATCCTCCCCTGCGAGGGTATCGCAGCCGCCCAGCGCATCCGGGACCGACTGCAAGGCATGGATGGCGGGACAATCGCCATGGGCTTCGCGGGCAATCCGAAGGAACCTGCAGCTATGCGCGGCGGTCCCCTGTTCGAGTTTCTGTTCGGTATCGACAGCTATCTGCGCCAGCAGAACCGCCGCGAGCGCTTTGAATTGATCTTCTTCACGCCGGCAGAGAAGCCGGGTAATCGCCTCGGTCCCAAGGCCGCCGCCGGGTTGCAAGCGGAGATGGGTAAGCGGGGGATTCGGACCCACCTCGGCCACAAGCTCAAGGGCTTTGCTCCGAATCGGGTGATAACCGAAGGTGGGGAGTTCGGCACCGATCTGATCCTGTTCATACCTGACATGACAGGGAGTCAATGGCTCGACAACACGGATCTGCCGCGCTCAGAGGGCGGTTTCATCAAGGCCAACCGGCATTGCCGCGTGGAGGGCATGGAACGGGTCTATGTAGCCGGGGATGCCGGCAGCTTTCCAGGACCCGAATGGCTGCCGAAGCAGGCCCACATGGCGGACCTGCAGGCCAAGGCAGCAGCCACAAACCTGGCGGACGAACTTGCAGGAAGGCAACCTGCCGCTACCTATCGGGCGGAACTCCTATGTATCGTGGATGCCCACGACTCGGGGATGCTGGTAGCCCGTAACGAAAAATATAGCTTGGTGCTGCCCGCCATGCGCCTATTCCATTGGCTGAAGCGCGGCTTCGAGTGGCAGTACCTGCGCCGGTACCGCTGAGGGGAAAACCGCATGCTGCGCTTTGCGGTTGTCTTCACATCCGAGCTGTTGCAGGGGAGTCCAGTCGTTAAAGTTCCCAGGTTATCCCCTTTCGGTAGCTGATTAGGGACACTGGTTCCGACGTTCCAGGTACCGCACCATCCGGTGCCAGAGGAACTAATTCATGGTGCGAAACGCAGGACGGCTACACCCGTGGCCGAATTAATTGGCCCATCCACGGACCTGGCGATGTTCGGGGATTAGGACATACGCCTGCTTCGCGCTGATCCATCCCGCGCAGCTTCTCACGTTCACGCGGACAGGCCTCGGGACTGGGAATCCGGTTGAGAAACCGGTCGGCACGTCAAAGTCCAGGTTGGCTCCCAGCTCAGACAGCCTGATGATCCAGGTTTTCTCGCGGTTTATCTTCAGGTCCATCCAGTCTTCCACGGTCGCCTTGACCCAATCGCTGATGCACTGCCCTTGATAGCAGGCGAGGATGACAACGTCATCGACGTAGCGTACCAGCCGTGCCCTGACCTTCTGGGCGGTTCCTTCCGGTCCGTGGGAGTGTTGGTCTGCGCCTGGATAGGGGGTTAGCTAACACCGGGCTGATGCTGGTCCTTGAGTTGTCCCAGGATCGCGATGTTTAGCCATTGACGGATCAGCTTGGACTGCTCAATCACGGACCGTTGGGATATCCAGTGGGCGTTCCCCTCCATTCGCCTTGGAGATCATCTTCAGCCGCCTCGCTAAACGCCAACGGAAGCTCGACATGCCCACGCTCCGTAATAGTTCGGTTGCTCCGACAAGCAGACATCCTCTTACTCAAAACTTAACATGACATCCACACGGCCCCTTCGCTCCCCACGCTTTGTTATTTCCACGTGACAGACCGCAGCTGCATGTCCCATCAGCAAGTTACATAGCAGCCACCTTCAGGCTGCTAGCCTGAACCAGGCCTCGCCTGGCGCACTAACCTCACAAATCGGTCCGTGAGGATTCGTATGATTCGCGGTCTTCTTGCGTGGAGATTCGTTTCTCACCTTGACTCATACGCCCTTTGCGCCTTTACGGCTCAAGCAATTTCATAGCCCCATGGAGGTCAGACCAAGTCGTCGTGTCATATCTGCGGTCGATGCCGACTACATGGTATAATTCTCCCTTATTCCAAATCACACGACTGGTTTTACTGACCATCTCGAAACCGAAAGCTACTGGCTTCCCCTCCTACCCCTCCACCCTAACCTGTTCCAACCCGCTCTTCCAAAGGAGGGTATCGCAGAAATCCGTCGCCGGGAGCGACGCTTTCCAGGTGGCAGGTGTTGGTAAGGATCTGATCCGAGGGTGCCTGTTTCCCCTCCAGGTGGCCCGTACCCACGGATGGGGTGAGGGAACGAACTTGAGCATTAGGTCCTGTTGACATTTAACCTAACCAATTGTTCCTCGTAATATTTAAGTAGCTGTAACACCCAAGCGGTCTGCACAGCGAACCTTACGTACTAGTTTCGATTCTCGAAGTAACCCAGCCCCTCATCTCGGTTTCCCATATCCATGCCGGAGTTCGCCAAAGAAGTTCTGCCCGTCAATCTGGAAGACGAGATGCGCAAGTCTTACCTCGATTACGCCATGAGTGTAATCGTCGGTAGGGCCCTGCCGGACGTGCGTGACGGCCTCAAGCCGGTTCACCGCCGTGTGTTCTATGCCATGAGCGAGCTGGGCAACGACTGGAACAAGCCCTACAAAAAATCTGCACGGGTGGTGGGCGACGTTATCGGTAAGTACCATCCCCACGGCGACACAGCGGTCTATGACACCATCGTGCGCATGGCCCAGCCCTTCTCCATGCGCTATCTGCTGGTAGACGGGCAGGGAAACTTCGGCTCGGTGGACGGGGATGCCCCGGCGGCCATGCGTTACACTGAGGTGCGCATGGCGCGTATCGCGCATACCCTGCTCGACGATCTGGACAAGGAAACGGTCGATTTCATCCCCAACTACGACGGTTCCGAACAGGAGCCGACCGTCCTGTCGGCCCGCTTCCCGAACCTGTTGGTCAACGGATCGGCGGGGATTGCGGTGGGCATGGCAACCAACATCCCACCGCATAATCTCGCCGAGATCGTCAACGCCTGTCTGGCCGTCATCGCCGACCCAGAGCTGAGCGTCGATGCCCTCATCAAGTATGTCCCCGGACCAGACTTCCCAACCGCCGGCATCATCAATGGGACCCGAGGCATCCGCTCCGCCTACCGCACGGGCCGCGGGCGCATCTATCTACGCGCCCGCACCCACACGGAGACCGAGAAGCGAGGTAGTCGCAAAGCTATCGTCGTCACTGAGCTTCCCTACCAAATGAACAAGGCCCGTATGCTCAAGCGCATAGCGGAACTGGTGAAGGAGAAGAAGCTGGAGGGCATCGCCGAGCTGCGCGATGAATCTGACAAAGACGGTATGCGCGTGGTCATCGAGCTCAAGCGTGACCACTATCCAGACGTGGTGCTCAACAATCTCTACCAGCATAGTCAGTTGCAGACGGTCTTTGGCATCAACATGGTGGCCCTGGTAGACGGTCAGCCGCGGCTGCTCAATCTCAAGCAGATGCTGGAATATTTCCTGCGTCACCGACGGGAGGTGGTGGCCAGGCGGACCCTGTTCGAGCTGCGCAAGACCCGCAGGCGCGCCCACGTTCTAGAAGGATTAGCGTTGGCACTGGCCAACATCGACGCGGTCATCGCGCTCCTCCGGGCTTCTGGTAACCCGGAGGAGGCCAAGGCGGGGCTGCTGGCACGCGTGTGGCAGCCAGGGGCAGTGTCCACCATGCTGAAGCGGGCAGGTGGCGATCAGACTCGGCCGGACGACTTGGCCCAGGGACTGGGCCTGAGTGCGGACGGCTACCGCCTGAGCGAGGCCCAGGCACAGGGCATCTTGGATTTGCGTCTACACCGCCTCACGGGGCTAGAACAGGATAAGATCGTCAGTGAGTTCGAGGGGATTCTGAGCAAGATCGCTGATCTCCTCGAGATCCTATCCAACCCCGAGCGCCTGATGCAGGTGATCCACGCAGAACTGGAGGCCATCCGCAATCAGTACGGGGACACGCGCCGGACCGAGATCCTCACCGATCACCTGGATCTCACCCTGGAGGATCTGATCGCCCCGGAGGACGTGGTGGTCACTCTATCCCATGCGGGGTATGCCAAGGCGCAGCCGGTGAGCCAATACCAAGCCCAGCGGCGGGGGGGCAAGGGTCGGTCCGCTGCGACTACCAAGGACGAGGACTTCATCGACAAGCTCTTCGTCGCCAATTCCCACGACACCGTACTGTGCTTTTCCAGCCGCGGGAAGGTTTACTGGCTGAAGGTCTACGAGCTGCCCCAGGCCCGGCGCTCCGCGCGCGGGCGGCCCATGGTCAATCTGCTACCGGCACTGGAGCCGGGCGAGCGCATCAGTGCCGTGTTGCCCGTACGCGAGTACGAAACAGGTTGCTTCGTCTTCATGGCCACCAGTGCTGGTACCGTGAAGAAGACGCCGCTACAGGACTTTTCGCGCCCCCTGTCACGCGGCATCATCGCCATTGATCTGCATCAGGACGAGTACCTAGTAAGCGTAGCCGTTACTGACGGCGAACGAGACATCATGTTGTTCACCTCGGCGGGCAAGGCGGTGCGGTTCAGGGAGCGCGAGGTCCGGTCCATGGGACGCACCGCCCATGGTGTGCGTGGGATTGCGCTGGAGCCCAAACAACGGGTTATCTCCATGTTGGTAGCAGAGCCGGGGACCGTGCTGACCGTCACGGAGAACGGCTACGGCAAGCGGACCGCAACCGAGGATTTCCCGACCAAGGGGCGGGGTACCAAGGGTGTGGTCTCCATCAGCACATCTGAGCGTAATGGGGACCAGATCGGCACTGTTCTGGTCCTCCCAGATGACGAGATTATGTTGATCACTGAGGGCGGCACCCTGGTCCGCACCCTGGTGAAGGGCATCCCGATACTGGGCCGCAACACCCAGGGCGTGAAGCTGATCAGCCTAGCCGGAGGCAAGCGGCTCGCTGGGGTAGAGCGCATCCTAGGCCTCAACGGGTAACGGCGAAGGTGCGGAAGACGGTGATGATTCCTGAAAAGGATTTCGGGTGAATTCCGGTACGGATATTCCCGATTACCGATAGCACCGAAATTCGGTAATCGTCCAGCCCCACCTTGTCATTCCGGCTGGAACGACGGAATCCGGGTGCTAGGGATGGCTAGAACAGGAGGCTAAACGATTACGAAATGCACCATTCTTTATTTCCTGAACTCCGTGCTTTTTAGGTTCGGATCGGTGCGGGATAAAAGGCTGCCGCCGCACGCCAAAGCCGGCCTATTCTCCCATACTCAATCCGAGTGAGTGATCACATATCCGAGAACCATGGCCTTGTTGGGTAGTGGTTAAGTAACAGGTACACGCAGATGCCTCCGCGATTTGCATATCATGCTACTTCAGAATCCCCGTATCGACCTTCAACAGTACAGTGGCGTACTTGATCTTGTACGCGTACTGCTCACGCTCCTCGTCCGTCAAACGCACGATATATTTTTTACGCATTGGGCTGCCATCCCGATCAACTCACACAAGTCTTACCATTGAGTCCATCAGACTACAATAATAGGAGAAACAGAGACGAGCTAGACCACTATCCCTTCTACCAGGAAAATGGACTGAAACGAGGCACTAGGTCATGTTAAAATTTAAATCTAACTAACTATTTTATATGTGTTAGATAGCCACAATCTAAGCGGTCCGCACGGCGGACCCTCGGTTAGCATGAGAATCATTTTTTCCGCCAATGAACGCAAATCGGTCGCAAAGGATTACATGATCCTTGTTCTGTCCACGGATGATGCAGACAATGAATGCAAGTCAACCAGAATCGATCACAATCGGCTCGTCATCATCGATGATTTTTGATTCATTTGCATTCATTTGCAGCTAAACCTTCCGTGAATTGATCAACCAACAGGGGACGTATGCAGATGGCTTATCAAGATATTCTTTATGAGGTACACGAGGGTGTCGCCAGGATCACGATCAATCGACCTGATACCTTCAATTCGTTTCGGGGCATCACCTGTGACGAGCTGATCGATGCCTTTAATCGCGCGGGCTGGAATCGCAAAATCGGGGTCGTGGTCTTAACCGGGGCTGGCAACAAGGCATTTTGTACGGGTGGGGATCTATCGTCCCATGAGGGGGCTTATGACGGGCGGGGAACTATCGGTCTGCCGCTCGAGGCACTGCAGAGTGTCATTCGGGATATCCCGAAACCTGTCATCGCACGGGTGCATGGCTATTCGATCGGTGGTGGCAATGTGCTCGCGCTCTTGTGCGATCTCACGATCGCTTCAGAACAGGCAGTCTTCGGACAGGTAGGCCCCAAGATGGGCTCCGTAGATCCTGGATTCGGCTGTGCCTTCCTGGCTCGCACCATCGGGGAGAAGCGGGCCCGTGAGATGTGGTATCTGTGCCGGCGCTACACGGCCGAAGAAGCGTTTCGGATGGGGCTCGCCAATTGCGTGGTTCCCCATGAAAAGTTGGATGAAGAGGTACGGCGCTGGTGCGATGAGCTTATGGAGCGCAGCCCAACTGCGTTGGCGATTGCCAAACGGGCGTTCAATGCGGATACCGAACACCAGCGCGGCATCTCAGCACTGGGTCTGCAGGCCGTCGGCTTGTACTACGATACCGATGAGTCGAAAGAAGGTGTGATGGCGTTCAAGGAGAAGCGCAGACCCCAATTCCGCAAATTCGTTAAAGGGGCCTAGTTATCAGGGGGCAGTTAGCGGTGCTATGCAGCTGGAAATCATCAATCGCTCTCCCTCCCATCCCTACGCGAACCGGCGCGTGCCCTTGCTTTTCGTCCACGGCACCTACGGTGGCGCCTGGATCTGGGACGAGCACTTCCTGCTCTATTGCGTTTAGTCTGCGCGGACACGGTGGGAGCGAACACCGAGAATCTACCCGCCCACAGGGTTGGCGGATTATGTCAGCGATCCAAATCAGGTCGTACAATATCTCGGCATCACCCCGGTTCTCGTCGGGCATTCGCTGGGCGGCGTGATCGTTCAGAAGTGGCTTAACACCACGAAGCGTGCGTCTAGCCGTATAGGGTGTGTTGACGCAAATGCTCGGGCCCTTAGGATCCTGGCGGGTCGGGTTTGATTTGATATGGTCGGAGGATTTCCCCGGACCGACCGGGTACCGGGGGCGGAGAAGGATTTCTTCATATCGCCGCCGATGGTGGAGGCTACCGCCCGGATCTCCGGCACGCATGCGGAGCTTATCCCGGACTTAACCCACGCAATTGACCGTATCCTGTGTTGGCTCGAACACACCCTGGTAGCCAAGTGCCTGAGAGATCCCACATCCGAACGGAGGCTTTACCTTGTAGCATCAAATATGATTCACTCATGGATCGAAGGTCGGCATGGAACGGCTTTCCGAGAAACAGCAGTGGTTTTGCTCCCCTGCAAAGCGCAGGGAATTATGTTGGGCGGGATTTTATGCGACTGATGATCGCATCCGCTCCGACGCCGGAACTATCAGTGTTGCCGCAGGCGTACCTGCATCTTACAAAAGTGAAACAGGGGTAGGCAATGAGCCAAGAAACGCAAAATTCGGGTGTCAAGGAGGCCCAGCGGGCGGCAAAGGACGCCAACACCGAAGGGCTGGCTGGTCAGGCCCAGGATCAACCCACCGCTACGCCCAAGAAAGAGCCCAGAGACCTGCCACTCGATGGCATCCGAGTAGTCGACGTGGGCAACTTCATTGCGGGACCCTATGCGGCTTCGATCTTGAGCGAGTTCGGGGCCGAGGTCTACAAGGTTGAGTACCCGATCGCCGGTGACCCGATGCGGGCCTTGGGTACGCCCTCGCGGCGTCAGGACTCGACGCTGTTTTGGCTGAGTGAAGCCCGCAATCGCAAATCCGTTACCATCAACCTGCGCCAACCCACCGGGGCCAAGCTGTTTCGGAAGCTAGTCGCGAAATGTGATGTGGTAGTGGAGAGCTTCAGACCAGGCACCATGGAGAGCTGGGGGGTCGGCTGGGACGATTTGCGCATGGATAATCCGGGGCTGGTCATGCTGCGGGTTACCGGCTATGGTCAGACTGGTCCCTTCAAGGACCACCGCGGTTTCGCGCACCTCGCACACGCCTTCGGCGGTCTCGCCTATTTGTGCGGGTTTCCTGGACAAACGCCGACGATCCCCGGTCCCAATCCGCTGGCCGATTATATGGTGAGCCTATATGGGGTGATCGGCATCATGTTGGCGCTGCGCCATCGGGCGCAGACCGGGCGGGGCCAATACATCGATATCGGCACCTACGAAGCGGTGTTTCGCCAGCTGGACGAAATGGCAACGGCCTACGGGATCCACGGCAAGATTCGCGAGCGGGAGGGCGCAGGCACCATCATCGCCTGTCCCCACGGCCACTTCCGGACCAAGGATGACAAGTGGGTGGCGATCGCCTGCACCAACGACAAGATGTTCGCCCGCTTGGCTGAAGATGCGATGCAACGGCCCGAGTTAGCCGCAGAGGGAGCCTTCGGTCTCAAGTACAAGCGGCTGGCCGCCCACGAAGAGGTCGACCGCATCGTCGGCGAATGGACGGCTTCCATGACCCGGGACGAGCTGATGGAGAAGTGCCTGGCAGCACAGGTTCCCATCGGGGCCCTGAATAGCATCGCCGACATTTTCGCCGATCCGCACTACCAGGCACGCAGCAACCTAGTCACCATCGATGATCCGGATGTGGGCGAGATCACGGTGCCGGGCGTCATTCCCAAGTTGTCAGAGACCCCAGGCCGCATTGATCACCTTGGCCCACCGCTCGGGAATATGACCGATAAGGTACTCGGAGAGCTGCTGGGGATGACCGCCGCCGAGCTCGCTGAGTTTCACAAGAATCACGTGGTCTGATTTAAGGGGGCGTCCTATGGCTTCTCAGCCCAAACAGAAGGACAAAACAACCGTGTCCGGCAATTCGAAATCGGAAGCAAAACCGCGCCTGCCGCTGTCCGGGATTCGCGTCGTCGACGTGGCGACCTTCATCGCAGCACCCTATGCCGCCGGGATCATGGGCGAGTTCGGTGCCGAGGTACTGAAGGTCGAACATCCCTTCGGCGGTGATCCGTGCCGTAATTTCGGGACTGCGACCAAACGCGGTGACACCCTTGCGTGGCTCAGTGAGGCCCGCAACAAGAAGTCGGTTACCGTCGATCTACGCACGCCCGACGGGGCTGATATCTTCAAAAAGCTGGTCAGCAAAGCTGATGTCCTGTGCGAGAACTTCCGTCCCGGCACCCTGGAGAAATGGGGACTTGGCTGGAAGGTACTGAGCGAACTCAACCCGGGGCTGGTGATGTTGCGCATCTCCGGCTACGGCCAGACTGGGCCTTACCGAGACCGGCCCGGATTTGCCCGTATCGCCCATGCCGTCGGCGGTCTAGCCTATCTTGCGGGAATGCCGCGGGAGACCCCGGTGACGCCGGGCTCCACCACACTTGCCGATTACTTGACCGGCCTCTATGGGATGATCGGGATCCTGCTGGCCCTGCGCTACAAAGAGAAGACGGGCAAGGGGCAATACATCGACGCTGCCCTGTATGAATCGGTTTTCCGACTCTCGGATGAAATGGCGCCAGCCTACGCCCTGTACGGAACGGTGCGCGAGCGCACAGGGCCCCATAATCCGATCGCCTGTCCCCTCGGTCACTTCCGTACCAAGGACGACAAATGGGTGGCCTTCGCCTGCACCACCAACAAGCTGTTTGAGGCCCTGGCCAAAGCGATGGGGCGACCTGAATTGGCTTCCTATGGCCTCTACGGACGGCATCAAAAGCGACTGGAGGCACGGCACGAGGTGAACGACGTAGTGAGTGCTTGGTGCGGCTCGCTGACGCGCGATGAAGTGGAGAAGCGGTGCAATGACACCGGCGCGCCCTATGCCCCCCTCGCTAATGTTGCGGATATCTTCGGTAACCGGCAATTCCACGCCCGCCGCAATCTGGTTGCCGTAGACGACCCCGATGTGGAAGAGACCCTTATCGTCCCCTGTTCCCTGCCTCGCCTGTCGGAGACGCCGGGGGAGATCAATAGCCTGGGACCCGCACTTGGGCAACATACCGACGAGGTTCTGCAGGACCTCCTGGGAATGAACCCCTCCGAGATCAAGCGCCTACACGACAATCGGGTTATCTGATGCGTTACGAGGTGTAGGCTGTGGTATGTGGTGAGCGGTGGTTCTAGGGACAGTCCACCGCGAACCGCATCAATGGATGGTCCGTACCCAAAGAGGAAACGATGAATCACGCGAATCCTCGCGGATCGATTGATGCGGTTCGCTGCTGCAAGACAGACCCGAGAGGATCAGTGGCCGGGAAGTTGCGTCATCTCAGCACAGAAGGTCAATACAGCCAATGCTTCGGCCCTATGGTCAGGCGCATGGTTTGGTGGAGTAAGTGCGTTTTGCGGTGGATTACCACTCTACGAAAGTGCAGGCAAACTGGTAGAAGCGTTCGGTGTCAGTGGTGACAGTTCATGCGCCGACCATAATGTGGCACCCTGTCTAGCTTATCGTAGCTCGTAGCGTATGCTGGATGTGGGTGATGCGCTATTGCAAGCTCCGTAAACTTGGAGATCAAACCCACGAGGGTGTTGACTATTAGCACGAGGAGAGATTACCGATTACCGATTACCGATTACCGTTTGCGCGTCGTAGTCGTGGACCATCTCTATCAAAGCCTCTGAATCGTAGGCCTTGTCGACGACCGCCTTATTCAACCTCCCGGCCACGTGTTGATGGAACCTGATCAATGAAAACTTCTCCAATGCTAACTCCTAAAAGGAAGATCCCGCGACGGGACACCTGAGCGGTCCCACCACATGATCGCCCCCACGAACAATCGGTTGTCGTGGCCGGCTCCGTCCACTCCGCTGGATCGATACCTTGCGCCGACAAGCCCATGCCTGCGGCGTGCCGGTGTTGTGTGCCGATACCAAGAAGAAGGAGGTTCTGGGCCGCCTGCGAAGACCGCACCCAACCGTATCCGCACACCCAGGAAATAATATTTGTTGGGAGAAACGAAGCAGATCGCCCATATGCTGTAAAACGATAACAACTGGCAATTTGGCTCGTTCCCACGCTCTAAATGATTCAAACTCTCACTGTTTTACCATCCCTGGTATCTGGATTCTAAAAATCCCTGCCGGAGTGACGTGGTAGGGGCTGGCAGACCTTCTAATATTCATCCACCACCAGAATGATAGCAAGGATGCTTCTGCGAATTAGAGCGCACAGTGAGCAATTTATACCATATCCAACGTCACCGGACTGTGCCAGTGTTGGTCGGCGGCGTTCAGGTCGGCGGCGACGCGCCCATCGTGGTTCAATCCATGACCAATACGGATACCGCAGATGTGGCGGCTACTACGGCCCAGGTAGCTGAGCTAGCGCGGGCCGGCTCCGAGTTGGTACGCATCACGGTCAACAATGAGCACTCAGCACGGGCGGTACCTGCCATCCGCGCTGCCCTTGACCGGCAGGGCTTGAACATACCCCTGATCGGCGATTTTCATTTCAACGGGCACCGGTTGCTCGCTGATTACCCGGATTGCGCCCAGGTTCTGGCCAAGTACCGCATCAATCCGGGCAATGTGGGCCGTGGGGAGAAACGCGATACCCGCTTCTCTACTTTTATCGAGATTGCCTGTCGCTATGATCGGCCGGTGCGCATCGGGGTCAACTGGGGTAGCCTGGACCCGGATCTTGTCGCTCACCTCATGGATGAGAACGTCGGCTCCACAGCTCCCAAGGAACCGGATGAGGTGATGCGTGAGGCCATGATGGTCTCGGCGCTTGCAAGCGCAAGGCGTGCCGAGGCCTTAGGGCTCAGGCACGACCGCATCCTGCTGTCTTGCAAGATGAGCGGGGTGCAGGACCTGATCGCGGTCTATCGCTCGCTCGCGGCGCGCTGTGACTATAGTCTCCACCTGGGGCTCACGGAGGCCGGCATGGGTTCCAAGGGCATCGTCGCCTCCACCGCAGCCCTGGTGGTCCTGTTACAGGAAGGGATCGGGGATACCATCCGCATCTCTCTGACCCCGGAGCCTGAAGGATCCCGCACGCGGGAGGTCATCGTCGCCCAGGAGATCCTGCAAACTATGGGGTTGCGATCCTTTTCGCCCATGGTGACGGCCTGTCCCGGTTGCGGCCGCACCACCAGCACCTATTTTCAGCAGCTGGCCAAGGACATCCAGGACTACCTGCAGCAGCAGATGCCTGGTTGGCGCAACCGTTACCCAGGGGTAGCCTCCATGCAGGTCGCGGTCATGGGCTGCGTGGTCAACGGACCCGGCGAAAGCAAGCAGGCTGACATCGGCATCAGCCTCCCCGGCACCAGTGAACGGCCAGCTGCACCGGTCTATGTGGATGGCCAGAAGGTCGCAACTCTCAAGGGCGACCGAATCACCGAGGAGTTTATACGCATGGTGGACGACTACGTACGGACCCGTTATTAGGATCAGACAGCATAGCTAGTACAGATGTTCTCAATTGCCAGTAAAAATTGCAGCTCGTGATACCAGAAACTACCAGCAGGAGTACGTTCAAGGCTTCGTCGACAAGTGGAACTAAGAACGCCAGCCACCGCGGCTCTTACAGCTTCCGCTTCCCAGACAGCTCAGTCTTTCACCAAAATATGTTCCAGCTGCGAGGACCTACCTGCATTGGTTCGGCTCATGCACGAAGCCGACTTGGCTGGTTTCCAGTGCGTCTAGACCTACGGAGACTTCAAGGAAACCTACTATCACTCCGCCGTTGCTGAAAGGGCTCTGTAACTAGATCGAGGCTGACAGCCGAGGCTAGATCACTTGGGCGTGCTGCTCTGGACGGCCTGCGCGCCTGGATCAAGAGCATTGCCGAGCCGATGGCCTACAGGCGGCTGGGCTGATACCCCGCTCCCGCTTGGTGTCATACTGGACACATCGGTCGTGCATGGCATCAAGGGTAGTGTCAAGGTACTCCGAAACATCAACTTGACCCTGGCGAGCCTGCTGCTGTTGTCCATAATCGTCGTGGGACTTGACCCGGGCTTTTTCGCCGCCCTTCTCCTTGAGACCATAGGTGCCTACGCCGCCTACCTGCCGGCGCTGAGCAACTTGCTAGCCGCCACGATGTTGATGACTGGTTCTGACTTGGACCTTACACGCGTGACACCAACCGCCATCTAATCTAAGCGGCGGTGTGGAGGGAACATCCTGTTGCCTAGCGCGTTCGATGTTCCCTGGCGAGGGCAACCCAAAGACTTACGCACATGGCTAAGAGCACTAGCGTGAACGGTAATCCAGCCGAGATAGCGCCTGATTGCAGCGCCTTGAGTGCGGCTGTCCCGCCACCGTAGAGCAACGTCGCCGCGACCACGCCTTCCAGCACGGCCCAGAAGATCCGTTGCGGCACGGGTGCATCGACTTTGCCGCCAGCGGTGATGCTGTCGATGACAAGGGATCCGGAGTCCGAAGAGGTCACAAAGAACACTAGCACGAGGGTGATTCCCAAAAGAGACGTCAATCCAGACCACGGCAACGCCTCGAGCATCTGGAACAAGGCCAGCGAGACATCACCGATGCCCTCAGCAAGTTGACCGACACCAGCTATCGCCTCCCCGAGTCCAGTGGCTCCGAAAGCCGTCATCCAGATAAGGGTCACCAGCGTTGGAACCAGTAGCACCGCAACGATGAAGCTGCGAATGGAGCGGCCATAGGAAATACGGGCAATGAACATGCCGACAAAGGGCGACCAGGAAATCCACCAGGCCCAGTAGAACAGGGTCCAGTCGTGAAACCAAGCTGCGTTGTGCCGACCCAGCGGATTGCTTAACGGCAGTAGATAGGCCACATAGGCGCTGGCAGTATCAGCAGCGGCAGAGAAGAATCCGAGACCTTGCCCCACCAGGATTACGAACGATAGCAAGAGCCCGGCAAGCGCCATGTTGAAATTGCTGAGCAGCTTAACCCCGCCCTCAATCCCGCGAACCACCGAGAACACGGCAATGCTCGTAACGCCAATGATGATCGCGATCTGCACGTTGATGCTGTTGTCGACGCCGAACAGGAAGTGCAGCCCAGCCGCAGCCTGCTTTGCGCCAAGCCCCAGCGAGGTGGCGAGCCCGAACAAGGTCGCGACCACCGCTAACAAGTCGATGAGGTGCCCGGGCCAGCTCCAGCAGCGCTTGCCGAGCAGCGGATAGAACACTGATCGGATCGACAACGGCAGACCGCGGCTGAACGAGAAATACGCAAGCGCGAGTCCAACCAGTGCGTAAATCGCCCATGGGTGCAAGCCCCAATGAAACAAGGTCGCGCCAAGCGCGACCCGGGCTGCCTCTGGAGTGTTGGGCGTGATACCAAGCGGCGTGCCTCCCCAACCGCTGTAATGCGCAACCGGCTCTGCAACGCTCCAGAACATCAGCCCGATACCCATGCCGGCGGCAAACAGCATGGCGAACCAAGACAAGGTCGAGAATTCGGGGCGTGCCTCGACACCGCCGATGCGGATACGCCCAAAAGGCGACAGCACGAGCATCAGGCAGTAAACGACGATCAGGTTCGATCCCCAGGCAAACAGCCAGCCGAAATGCGCGATGATCCACTCGCGTACCGCATCCATGGCCGTATGCGCTTGCAGCGAGAACATCAGTGTCGCGATGACGAACACCAAGATTAATCCCGCGCTGAGGAAGAACACCGGGTTGTGGATGTCCATCCCAAACAGGCGGAGATTGTCCTGGCCGACTCGGTAATCGGTGCGGCACAAGCTGTCGACGGGACGGGCCACGACTCAGGCCGACTTGCGAAAATGCAGGATACCCCAAGCCAGGTAGCCCTTGCTGCCGGCCTCAACCCAGTTTGCAAGCCCCTTGAGCATGCGCTCAATGTAAGCGTTGCTGACCAGCCCGACGAGACGTGAACGCTGCGCTTTGAGCTCATCCGCCACGCGTGTATAGTGAAGCACCAGCTGCCCAGTCATATCGATCAGGCCGAACTCTTGCCAGCCAAGCTTCCGCGCTTGCTCGCGATAGAATCTGAACGAACCTAAACTCGGCAGGTGGATACGCTCCAACACTGGGGACAGCACCCCGTCGGGACAATCGTCGGCCTGCATGGGGTCAGTGAACACCAGATCGCCGCCTGGTTTGAGCACGCGGTCAATTTCGGCGAGCACACGGTCACGATGCTCAGAATGCAGGATCGCATCCTGTGACCAGGCAACATCGAAATGACACGGATCGCTTGGGATAGTCTCGAAAGAGCCATCGACTACCTCGATGCGTTCGTCGAGCCTTGCCTCACGGTTCATCTGTCGATGGCGTTCGTTCTCCGTTTCGCTGATGTTCAATGCCAGAATCTGGCAGCCGAAGCGACCGGCGAGCACACGGGCAGCACCACCATACCCCGAGCCAAGATCGATCAAACGGGCTTCTGGCGACGAAAGCTTGTTCGACACTCGTTCCACCATCGTATTGATGGTACGGCGCGATGCTGTCGCGATCGGTTCCTGAGGCGAATCATAAAGCCCAATATGGATATCCTCCCCGCCCCAGATATGAAAATAGAAATTGTCCGTGTCGTAGCTGTTGTAGTAGTCCCTAGCCGTGCTCACGGCGCTCGAGTAGCCCATATTCATACCACGGTCTCCTGGTACGCCTTCCCAGCAACATGGATGAGGAAATCGGGTTCACTCTCGCGGTAGGTCTCTTTGAAATCGCCGAAGGTCTTGACGCTCTGGAAACCGACCTCGCGCATCAGCCGGTCCACGTAGTCCTTGCGCAGTGGGAACATGTTCAAGTGGAACACGGATCCATCAGGGAAGCTGTAACGGAAGCGGGCCAAACCGTCATCGACATGCTCGGGCTCGGCGCGTACGTTCTCGCCGCAGTAGTAGTAGTAATGCGTCGGCTGGACCTTGTGATCGAGCAGCGCATCATAGTTGCGCTGATCTAGAATCAGGACCCCATCATGGCGCAGGGTCGCGTAGAACTCTGCCAACGCCTTTCGGCGGTCGTTGTCATCGTGCAGGTGAGTGAAAGAGTTGCCGAGGCAGATCACCGCATCGTAGAGGTCGTGTACGCTGCGATTGAGCCAACGCCAGTCCGCATGGATCGTGCGCAGAATGTGACCACGGAAGCGGGCGTTCTCAAACGCCTTTGCGAGCATGGTGGGATTACCGTCAGAACTGGTCACCTCGAAGCCGGCATCGAGAAGCTGGACAGAATGGAATCCGGTCCCCGTGGCGACATCCAGGATCTTCTTTGCACCTCTTTCGTGTAGCTGCTCGATGAAGAACTGCCCTTCGGAGGCTGCGCGTCTATCCCAATCGATGAGTTCGTCCCATTTGTCGACAAATCCTTGGACGTACTCCTGCTGGTAGTTCTCGGTGTTGCGGGCAGTGGGGGACGCGTTTGGTTGTCGGTGAGTGGAATTCACATGCATGATTCTGTCCTCCACAGTGCGTGTTGGGTGCAACCGCGCCGATCAGATGGTGCACCTACGCTGTGGTAGTTAGGGGTCTATAGTGGGCGGCAATCGGCCAAATTATATTTTGTGCACGAAGTAGTGAACGACGAGGCTCTGGTTGCCTTAGAGACGTGTCATTCACGTGGTCAATCTGCAAATCTGCACACTGCACTCCAAGCGACTCGTACGCAGCCATGGGCTCACGGTGCCTCAGGCCCTAATCCTCAGAAGGGATTGTAGAAGCGGGGGAAATCCGAAGTCGGGGTGATGGCGCAACGGACCAGCCTGAGCCAAGCGACGGTGACTAACATCCTAAAATCGGTTGGAGGAGAAGTATGATCTCGTTTAGTAATAAACTCAGGTTATAGTTGGTGATGGATAGGAGCACAGCTTCCAATGCTGGCATCTCTAGGGTCATTCACATCTACCCCTACTTATACTACGCCCCGGTTGCTGAAACCTCAAGCCATACGGTATAATCCGTGTTCTTGACTTTCTCCTCATCCCTCACCTCCTCCTGGAGTTAAAAAGGGGTGGAACGCGTAAATTGTACCATATGGCAGTATATACACTTGGGCTCCGAAGCCATGAGGATCCCCTCTTCCTTAGAGTTATAACTGACTACGAGCTGGCTGATCAGAGCCTCGCCTGACTGATGACAACTTCTACGATGTTGGCCTGGCCTGGTTTGACCAGGCTTACTTCACCTTCCAGGTCACCCCTCCCGGGGGTGGCTTGGCCGCTCTTGGAGATGCGGGCACCAACGGTCACCTGATCGAATTCGGACAGCTGGATGTTGGGGATCACCGCCATGCCATCGTGGAGGGTGACGGTCAATGGTAGGTCCCAAACATGTCCGCGGTGGACCGCAAGGGGCATGGGAGGGCCGGTGGCTGCTTTGGCGTAGACGAAAAGGCTGTCGTTCATGTTTGCCTGGGGCCAGAGGGATTCCGCTAGGGATACTGCTACCTTGATCCCGATAGCGGCCACGGTGGGCCGAGGTGCGGTCGGCGGTTTGGCAACATCGGCGGTGCCGGGGTGCAGGATCCCTAGCGCGGTGTCTGCAGTTTCGGTCGCAGCTGGTACCTGCTCCGGTGCCTGCTTCGATTCTAGCCCCGCACGGTTGTGGGCCTGGGCGATGTAGCGCCTGAGTTCCTTCGCTTCCGTGCGCTCCGGGTTAAAGTTCGCCAGCAGCGCCTCCCATTGCCTGATAGCTTGATCGTAGCGGTTGGCTTGGAAGGAAACCAAGCCCTCAAGCCAGCGGGCACCGGTGTGTCCCGGGTCGATCTTCAGGGCGGCCCGGATCAACTCGGCCGGTCGGCCTGTCAGGACGCTGTCATGGTTGGCGGCAATCGCCTCGGCATAAGCCACCAGGACATCCGGGTTGTCGGGTGCCAGGTCGTAGGCCCGCTCCAGGGCCTGGAGGGCGCGCTGCGGCCGACCCATGACGAAGTAGGTACGGCCCAGCATCATCCAGCCGCTCAGGTCGTCCAGGTGCCGTTCTAATCTGTCCGCTAAGCGCTGGACTAGCGCCTCCAGAGATGGTATCTCGCCTTGGGGCCCCTGATGTGCCGTCGGTGCCTGGGGCCTCGCGGTGGCAGCTGCCGCCAAGCGCGGGATGAGATCGCTGTTCCCCAGGTACAGATACAGGAAGACCGCTACCGTGGGCAACAGGACCGTGAACAGTACAGCGGTCCAAAGTCCGCGGCCAGCTGCGGGGGCGGGCTCGGCCGGGGTGCCTTCGAGGTCATAGAGCAGCTCCCGCTCCAGGTCTTGGCGGGCGGCTTGGTATTGCTGCCGGTCCAGGGCGCTGGTGGCCAGATCCGCATCCAGCTCTTGAAGCTGCCGCTGGAAGAGAGCTAGAGCGAGTTCGTCCCGATCCGGGTCGTCCCTGCTGTGGCCGCGCCGCAAGAGCAGGGGCGGCACGACGAACAGGAGTGCCAGACCGATGAGTGCGGCGGCCGAGAGCCAGAAGAGCGTCATTTGTCGAGATCCTGATCCGATCCGCCCTGATCCGATCCGGGAGTGGCGAGCAGCGTCCGCAGCCGCTCCCGTTCCGGTGCGGAGAGGGCGCGGTCCGGGTCGTGCCGCTTGCGCAGCAGGGTGCGGATTAGCAGCCAAGTACTCACCGCGATGAGCAAGAAGGGGCCGAACCAGAGCAGGTAGGTGGAGGGCTTCAACGGCGGATCATAGAGGACGTGGTCAGTGTAACGCTCCACCAAGTAGGCCTTGATCCGAGCCTCGTCCTTACCCTCCTGCACCAGTCGGTACACCTCTTCGCGCATGATCTGCGCTACGTCGGCTTGGGAGACCGCGAGGGTCTCGTTCTGACAGACGACGCACCGCAGCTCCGTAAGCAGGGCGCGGAATTCGGCGGCCTGTTCCGGGGTGTCGAAGGCGAACTGTTCGAGGGTGTAACCGCCCGCTATACAGGGTACCAGGGCACCGCACAGAGCAAACAAGGGGAGGATGCGGCGCATGCTCAAGGCTCGGATCTCAAGGTTGTGTAGATGGGGTGCAGTCGATCCTTCCACATAGCAGGGGTGATCGGCCCTGTATGTTTGTAGCGAATGGTACCCTTGCGGTCGATGAAGAAGGTTTCAGGGGCACCGACCACGCCCCAGCTGACGATGAGGGGGTCGGTGTCTCCTACCATGGCGGTCAGGGCATAGGGATTGCCATGGTTGCGCAGGTAATCGATGGCCTGGACGCGCTCGTCCCGCCAGTTGAAGCCGACGATCTTGACGCCTCCATTCCTGGCCAATCGCAGCAGCTGCGAGTGCTCCTGGCGGCAGCTGACGCACCAGGTACCCCATACGTTGACCAAGGTGATGTCGCCACGCAGAGCTTCCTGGGTGACCAACCGGGTGGGATCGAGGAGATCGGGACGCGAGAACCCCGGTGTGGGCTTGTCGATCATGGTGGAGGGAATAACGCTGGGGTCGCGCATCAGCCCATTGAAGAGCAGTGCCGCCAGGGCGACGAATATCCCCAGGGGCAGCAAAGCGCTTATGGTTTTACTCATGTCTCAGACCCTTGCAGTCGCTGCGCTCGTTGTGACCTTGGCCCGGCCGCGGCGGGTAGTCCGATAGCGGCGGTCCGTGACCGCGAGGATGCCACCCAGAGCCATGCAGAGGCCACCGAGCCAGATCCAGCGCACATAGGGCTTGTAGTAGATGCGCAGGGACCAGTCGCCATCCTGCTCGCTCTCACCCAGGGGTTCGCCGAGGGAGACATAGAGATCGCGCGTGAATCCCCAATCAATCGCCGCCTCGGTCATGGGCTTGGAGCTGGTGAAGTAGGTACGTTTCTCGGGTTCCAACACCGCGATCTGCCGGTCCCCCTTGAAGACCAGGAAGCGGCCGCGGGCGGCCCGGTAGTTGGGACCGGGGACTGTCTCTACGCCCGCGAACTGAAAGCGGTAGCCGGCGGTCTCATAAATATCACCGGGGAACATGCGGATATCCTGTTCGCTGCCAAAATTGGAGACCATGGTGACACCGAGGATGAACATAGCGATGCCCAGATGGGCTAGGAGCATGCCGTAATAGCCGCGTCCACTACCCCTCAGGTTCGTGGCCACAGCTGCGGCGATGCCCCGTCGGTGGTGCAGGCGTTCCCACAGCCCTGCTAGGTGGGTGAGGAGCACCCAGGCTGCCAGTCCCAAGCCCAGGGCGACCAATAGGGGATCGCCTGTGATCCCGGATGGGAACAGGAGTAGGAACAGGCTGGCCGAGCCGACGGTGGCAAGAGAGACTAGAGCGGCGATCCCGAGTCCCTTGACTAGTCGACTGGCTTGGTCCCGTTTCCAGCGGGTCAGCTGGCCGATGCCTAGGGCCAGAGCCAAGCAGGGCATGAGAGCCAGGAACATCCGGTTGAACCAAGGGAAGCCCACTGAGATCTTACCCAAGCCCATGGCCTCGTAGATCAGGGGGGCCAGGGTACCAAACAGGACGAGGGCGGCGAAGGCTGTGAGCAGCAGGTTGTTAACCAGTAGGAAGCTCTCCCGGGACAGGGGGTCGAAACGCCCGCCGCCGGAGACCGCCGGCACGCGCCAAGCGTAGAGAGCCAGGGAGCCGCCGACCACTAGGCACAGGAACACCAAGATGAAGGTGCCGCGGGCGGGGTCCGTGGCGAAGGCATGCACCGAGGTCAGCACCCCAGAGCGGACTAGGAAGGTGCCGAGCAGGCTCAGAGAGAAAGCGCACAGGGCCAAGAGCAGGGTCCAGGTCTTGAATGCCGCCCGTTTCTCAGTGACCGCCAGGGAGTGGATCAAGGCCGTGCCTACCAGCCAAGGCATGAGGGAGGCATTCTCCACCGGGTCCCAGAACCACCAGCCGCCCCAGCCCAACTCATAATAGGCCCACCAGCTGCCCAGGGCTATCCCCAAGGTCAGAAAGACCCAGGCTACGGTGGTCCAGGGCCGGGACCAGCGCGCCCAGGTCGCGTCCAGATGGCCGCCTAAGAGCGCAGCGATAGCGAAGGCGAAGGTCACCGAGAAGCCGACGTAGCCCATGTAGAGCATAGGCGGGTGGATAGCCAGCCCCGGGTCTTGGAGCAGGGGATTGAGGTCCCGTCCCTCCGGCGGCACCGGGAATAGGCGTGTGAAAGGGTTGGAAGTCAGCAGCATGAAGAGTAGGAAGCCGATGCCGATTAGGCCTAGCACCGAGATAACCTGCGCTGCCACTTGAAGGGGCAGCTTGCGCCTGGAGGCCGACACTGCCGCGCCCCAGCCGCCGAGCAGGAGGGCCCACAGCAGGAGCGAGCCTTCGTGGGCACCCCATAGGGCCGAGATCTTGTAGACGGTGGGCATGAGGCGATTGGAGTTGCGGGCTACGTAGAGGACCGAGAAGTCATCGCTCAGGAATGCCCACAGCAGACAGGCGAAGGCCAAGCTCAAGAAGGTGAACTGACCCCAGGCCAGGGGCCGCGCCATAGCCATCCAGGACCGACGGTGGGTGAAGGTGCCCGCGAGGGGAAATAGAGCCTGGATGATAGCCAGGGCCAAGGCCAGGATGAGGGCTAAGTGCCCGAGCTCCGGGATCATCGGCCCATGGCCGTCTCAGCGTCGCCCTTTGCCTGAATGGGCTGTAGGCTATCGGCTACCTCTGGGGGCATATAGGATTCGTCGTGCTTGGCCAGCACCTCCTTGGCGTAAAAGATCCCATCCTCGCCCAGCCGACCCTTGGCGACTACGCCCTGACCCTTGCCGAACAGGTCCGGTAGGATCCCAGTGTAGCTCACCTGTATGGTCTCGGCATTGTCGGTGACCGCGAATGTCAGCGTCAGCCCGTCTCCTTGCCGGGTAAGACTGTCCTTCACTACCAAGCCACCAAGCCGGAACAGGGCATCCGCCTGGGCCTCCCCAGCAACCACCTGGGAGGGACTAAAGAAGTAAGATAGGTTGCTGCGCATGGCACTGATGGCCAAGGCCGCGGCGATGCCCACACCCAGGATGGCGAGGGCGACGAAGATGAAACGCTTGTGTCTGGCCTTCACTGGTCAACCTGTCACAAACTATTCAGGTGCGACCGAGATGCCTCTGCTCGCCCGTGCTCTCAGCACGTGGGCAAGACGGGCCAGAACAGCGCGGCGCCATCGGTCGAGTTGCACCAACTCTAGGACCAGCAGGATCAGGGCCATACCGTAGGCACTCCATACGTAGAAGGCATAACCGCTCTGGGCGAAGAATGTGTCCATTATACCCCTCATATATAACCGCTTGTCTGACCTACGGCCGCTCGGTTGCGTCGAGCGCAATAAGCAATCGTTCTCATCTCCATTGTTCTTGCTATCCATGGCCACAGCTTCCGGAAATCCCTGCCGGAGATAGCGTGCTAGAACCGCCCCGACCTCGCGACCCATCGTTTCCAGTGTCTTACCATTGAGTTTGGCTTCTTTGAGAGAGACGAACTTGAACTCGATCAAGACATCCAGCCCGCATGACCGCATTCCTGCTCGGCCCCCGATTCCATGATGTACTAAGGTATCGTCGAACAGCAGGGTCAGAAAGGCGGTTTTAACGACAAATCCGTTACTCTAGCGGGAGTCAGGGTCTTGGCGACCCACTCTACTATGTCCCCTTCCCCCCCCATTTAGTCACGCTTGAATTCTTCCAGGAAGTATAAGGCAAGGGTTGAATTATAGACCTACTCCTCGGCACAGCGGTTGGAGCAATAGCCGTTATAGAAGGTACACATCATGCTCCCAGAAACCGCACAGCGCGTTGAATCATAGCTGCAAACAGATATTTTTCGCCACACTGTACTGTAGGCACCGGTTAGATCACTCATGGCGACCAGCAGCACGCCGGTGATGAACACCTTTCCCAATCCCCGTCCACCGGACGCAGCCTTCGCCAGACAATAGGGCCTGATAACGGCTTTCCTCCGCAGCTCAATGGCCCATTCCCTCGTCGCCGACAGAGAATGGCCACCCAGATCAAAGAAACTGCTATGAATGCCGATGTTTTCAAGTGCCCGCCGAAAGAACGAGAAACAAGCGTTTCCGCCTCTTTCCCACTGTGAGAGAGGGGGATCAAAATCTGGGAACCTCTTTCTTCTAGGAATTATATACTTGACTCCCACCATTCGCTAAACGACGATGAAATCTAAAGAAATCTCACCATAGAGATGGGTATCGAGATAGAAGGCGGTCCACCAGTATTTCCCACGTTGGGATGACAATTTCATTTTCACAAAAAACCCCGCTAAAAGCGGGGTTTCTGCAACGAGCGAATAGCCCTGGAATGGTTACATCATTCCCATGCCGCCCATATCTCCCATGCCGCTGCCGCCGGCTGGCATGGGCGGCGGAGTTTCCTCCTTGGGCTCCTCGGCCACCATGGCCTCGGTGGTAATCATGAGACCGGCAATTGAGGCGGCATTCTGCAGTGCAGAGCGGGCTACCTTG
>Ga0066188_1000002_pt1 | contig 74221 bp, 52 predicted proteins | sample WorMetHERISLAND2_FD_61185 | JGI IMG/M metagenome (GOLD analysis project Ga0066188, IMG submission 61185) | Marine gutless worms symbiont microbial communities from Max Planck institute for Marine Microbiology, Germany - Olavius loisae HERON... | ecosystem: Host-associated > Annelida > Digestive...
TATCGGTGCGATCCTGATGGTCAAGAGATGATTGACGATGGAGGAAGAAAATTATTGATGATAAGATTTCCTTAAATTTCATCGTCATTTAGCGAATGGTAGGAGCCAAGTATATAATTCTCTTTTTTCAAGCGCTAAGATTCTATGCGTTCCTTGCGCCTTCGTGGTTCGAACCGAACCGCCGCTGTCGCAGTGCCTCGTAGAGGCAGATCCCCGCGGCTACGGAGACATTCAGGTTTTCCACTACACCCAGCATGGGAAGTTGTACCAGCAGATCGCAGTGTTCCCGGATGAGGCGGCGCAATCCCTTGCCTTCGCTGCCCAGGGCTAAGGCGAGGGGGCCGGTAAGGTCAGTCTCGAACAGATCGGCCTCGGCCTCTGCGGCCGTTCCGATCAACCAAATGCCTCGCTCCTTGAGCCTAGCCATCGTACGTGCGAGGTTGGTAACCTGAATATAAGGGACGGTCTGCGCGGCACCGCTGGCGACCTTGCAGGCGACCGCGGTAAGGCCGGTAGCCTTGTCCTTGGGCGCGATCAGGGTTTGCACGTCGGCTGCGTCAGCGGTACGCAGGCAAGCCCCCAGATTATGGGGATCCTGGACACCGTCTAGGATCAGCAGTAGGGGGGGGCCTTGGGTATGGTCGAGAATGGTACCAAGATCCGTTTCCCTACGGGCCACCGGGGTCCTGGCCCAGGTCAGCGCACCCTGGTGATGCACGCCCGCGGCCGCGCCGTCCAGCTCATTGCGCCTCACCCGCCGGACCGCAACGCCCGCTCGCTGCGCCAGTTCAGCGATCTCTGCCAGGCTCCGGTCACGACCTCGGTTCTCCAACCATACCTCCAAAACACCTGTGCCGCCGTGCTTCAACGCAGTACGAACACTGTGGATACCCGCAATAGTGATTCGATTATTTGTCAAGCCCATTTAGTATCGTGTTGCGTTGAGACGCTAGCTTGGACTGGAGAGAGCCTTAACAGGCTTTGGTGTGTCGAAACGCGACGCGTCAAATCCCCTAAACAACGCTAAATCCTTTAGAATTACTTTGGGCCGGGATCCGAATGGAGGCACACAACATGGGGCGAAAGCCGTCGGCAAGCAGCGACTTCCCGGGATCTATCGTTACCGCGATAGTCGCCGACTCTACCGAATTTCCGCAGGTACTTCCGATCACTTGCAGAATACCCCCTGGCGGGGCTGGACGTAAGCCCAAATTATCGGTCCCGATCGACGATGTAACGCGCAATCCAGCGCAGGGGATCGGCGCGCTCGTCGAAACCCTGCAGGTTCGTCAATGCCTCGGTCACCAGCATGCGGGCCCGCTCGCGGGCCTCGGCGAGGCCCAGCAGTGCCGGGTAGGTGGCCTTGCCTTGGGCCTGGTCCTTGCCTCTGGTCTTGCCGATTAAGGCCGTCTCTCCTTCCACATCCAGGATGTCGTCCTGGATCTGAAAGGCTAGCCCCAGAAATTTGGCGTAGCGGTCGAGATGGTCCGTGGACTCTGGATCCAACTCAGGGTGGGCGAGGGTGGCCACACGCACACTGGCCAAAATCAGTGCCCCGGTCTTGTGGATGTGGATGTTCTCCAGTGCCACCAGATCTAGCTCCTGCCGACACGTGAGAGCATTTAACTCCAGGGCCTGTCCGCCAGCCATACCGCGGGAACCGGCGGCCCGGGCTAGGGTATCCAACATGGCGGTTCGGGCCTGTGCTCCCCCCGGTACGGCGTCATCCGCGGCCAGGATCTGAAACGCCAGAGTCTGCAACGCATCCCCTGCCAGGATGGCCAGGGCTTCGCCGAATACCTTATGGCAGGTCGGTCGGCCGCGGCGCAGATCGTCGTCGTCCATGGACGGTAGGTCATCGTGGACCAGCGAGTAGGCATGTGTCAGTTCCAAGGCGCAGGCGGGGGCATTCAGTGTCTCCGGGGCCAGCCCGATAGCAAGCCCGGCACCATAGGTCAGTGCAGGGCGGATGTATTTGCCCGTTCCGAGGACCGCGTAGCGCATGGCTCGGTGCAAAGACTCGGGCTGTATCTCCGGCATCGGGAGCTGGGTCTCAAGGGCCGAGGTTACGCGGTCCCGGCATGCTGCCAGAAAGGCCTGGAGCCGTGGATCAGTCATGGTTTTGGAAGGGTTCCAGCGACTCACTGGTGAGAATGCGGACCTTTTGCTCAGCCTCGTCCAGCACCTTCCGGCAGGTACGGGCTAGCTCGATGCCGCGTTCGAAGTGGGCCAGCGATTGCTCCAGGGTCAACTCGCCCTGCTCCAGGATGTCGACCAGGGATTCCAGCTCTGTGAGGACTGTTTCAAAGCCCTGGGGTTGGGTGTCTGCCACGTGGGTCATGGGTCGCCGCGAGGGTCGTTACAGGTACTCGTTCCAGCCAGTGTTTGGAGATTAACAGATGCTGTTCAAGGGGGCGTGCTGGATTCCATCCTTCGTAAACCACCCTTGTACATTTTGCATTTGAAACCGGATCGAGGGCTAAGATAGCTTAACGGTGGTTAGGTGGTCAATTCATCCAGCAGACCAGCCGGCCATCCCATCTGCGGTTAACGGTAACCTCATGAAAGGAAATCCAAACCTGGCCATGAGCGGCAGCTACAATGCCTCTGCCATTGAGGTCCTGAGCGGGCTCGACCCGGTGCGTAAGCATCCGGGCATGTATACGGATACCACCCGGCCCAACCACCTGGCTCAGGAGATCATCGACAACGGCGTGGACGAGGCCATCGCCGGTTTTGCCCGTAAGCTTGAGGTCGTGCTCTTCGCCGATGGTTCCCTTCAGGTCAGGGACGACGGCCGTGGTATGCCAGTGGATCTACACCCCCAGCAGGGTCTGCCCGGCGTCGAGGTAATCCTCACCAAGCTGCACGCCGGGGGCAAATTCTCCACCGCTAGCTACCAGTTTTCCGGGGGTTTGCACGGCGTCGGCGTCTCGGTGGTGAACGCCCTCTCCAAGCACCTAGCGGTCCGGATCAAGCGCGACGGCAAGGAATATAAGATAGCCTTCGCCCATGGTGATAAGCTCTCGGAGCTCGAGGTGATCAGCGACGTCAGACGCTTTGATACCGGAACCACCCTGCGTTTCTGGCCGGACGAGCGGTATTTTGACAGCCCCAAATTCTCTCGGCCGTTGCTGAAGCACCTGTTGCGGGCGAAAGCGGTGCTCTGTCCTGGACTCGAGGTCGACTTTCGTGACGAGACCAACGGTGAGGAACAGACCTGGTGCTACCAGGACGGTCTCAAGGATTATTTGAGCCAGTCCCTCACGGATCTCAAAACCATCCCTGGCGATCCATTCGTCAGTGATCTGGAGGGTACCAACGAGACTGTGAGCTGGGCCCTAGCGTGGTTGCCAGAGGATGGTGACCCGGTTACTGAAAGCTACGTGAATCTGATCCCCACGGTCCAGGGCGGTACCCATGTTAATGGTCTGCGTACTGGGCTTACGGAGGCGGTGCGGGAGTTCTGCGAGTTCCGCAACCTGCTCCCACGGGGGGTCAAGCTGGCCCCGGAAGACGTCTGGATGCGCTGCAGCTACATCCTGTCGGTGAAACTGCTGGACCCTCAGTTCTCCGGCCAAACCAAGGAACGGCTCTCGTCTCGGGGGTGTGCCGCCTTTGTCTCCGGAATCGTGAAAGACGCCTTCAGCCTGTGGCTCAATCGGAATGTAGCCGAGGCGGAGCGCATCGCCGAGCTTGCGATCGGCGCAGCCCAGGCTAGGTTGAGGGCTGGGCGCAAGGTGACGCGCAAGAAGGTCTCTCAGGGACCGGCCCTACCCGGCAGACTGGCGGACTGTACCTCAACCGATCCGGAGCAAAGCGAGCTCTTTCTGGTAGAAGGCGACTCCGCCGGGGGTTCGGCCAAACAGGCCCGAAATCGAGGATTCCAGGCTATCATGCCCCTGCGTGGTAAGATCCTGAACACCTGGGATGTCGATCCTACTGAGGTCTTAGATTCACAAGAGGTGCATGACATTGCTGTCGCCATCGGTGTGGATCCGGGCAGCAATGATCTCTCGCGGTTGCGATTCGGCAAGATTTGTGTCCTGGCCGATGCGGACTCGGATGGTGCCCATATCGCAACCCTCTTGTGCGCCCTGTTTCTGAAACACTTTCCGAGCTTGGTGGAAAAAGGGCATATCTATGTAGCGATGCCGCCGTTGTACCGTATTGATGTAGGCAAACAGGTCTTCTACGCCCTGGACGATGCCGAGCGGCATGGCGTGCTGGATCGCATCCAGGCGGAGAAGCTCAGGGGCAATGTCAGCGTGCAACGCTTCAAGGGGCTGGGCGAGATGAATCCCACGCAGCTGCGGGAGACCACCATCCATCCCGACACCCGGCGCCTGGTCCAGCTTACAGTGGAGGAGCGGGAAGCCAGCGACTCCTTGATGGACATGCTGTTGGCCAAGAAACGGGCAGCGGACCGGCGCGGCTGGTTGCAGGAAAAGGGGGATTTGGCCGAGGTTTGAGTAGGGAATAGTGAGTGTGGAATGGTTTAAGTGATGATGATCGGTTTGTGCTTTTTGGGACTCTTGGGACTCGCGCGAAGTAATGACGACCTATATACTAATGGTGCGTTGGCATAGTAATCCTGAATGATTTGGTGCTGTTCGGGAAACTGGGCGTGTCGCGCTCGACGTACCAGGGCTCGCTGACCGTCTATCGCACTATAAGCCAACACGCCGGATCCTACGACCAACGCTAAGTAACCTAGGACTGAAAGAAGCCGTTTTTACAATGAAGCTCGAACCTGAGCTGTGCGCCGAGTTCATGGCCGTGGCCTTTCACCGACCGTCGCCGCAGATACTCCACGACATGATGTGCGAATTCGTGCAACGTCAGCGCGAAACGCGGGAGTATCTGGAGTATGGAGGATTTCTGCACCGCAAGGTCAAGGCTGGCTGGGCCACCACGTACGTTGGCCTGGGTCGCTCGAATGATGAGATCGAAGCCGAATTTTCCGCGCGGCGTACCGGGATGGCGTACCGGGTGTGAAGACGGGGTTCTCATTCGGGCATGCATCCGGCGCTGATTGGCGCGAGGCAGCAGAACGGTGCCTGACCTCCCTTGGACGGATTCCCGCAGCGGGTAATCTGGGGATTCTCTATGTTACAGATGCGCTCGCGAGGTACATGGGTGAGGTGCTCGACTACTTCCGCGAAGCCACCGGGGTGGCACATTGGGTAGGTACCGTCGGCGTGGGGGTCTGCGCCACCGGCGTCGAGTACTATGAGCAGCCCGCGGTGGTGGCAATGATCGGGGAGTTTCCTGACGACTCCTTCCGCGTTTTTCCCTCCATACTCAAGGACCTGGATGACTTTACGAGGCATCACGGCGACTGGATGGAAACCCACCGGCCCTTTCTCGGGCTGGTCCACGTCGATCCCTCCAACCCCCTTACCGAGGCCCTTATCAAGCAACTTGCCGAGCGCACGGTCTCCGGCTTCCTAGTCGGTGGTCTGGCCAGTTCCCGGGCTGACGTCCATCTGTACGCAGACGTACTCGCCCAAGGCGGAATCGCAGGGGTGTTTTTTTCCCAGGAAGTGGGCGTAGTCACCCGCCTGAGCCAAGGTTGTGCCCCCATTGGTCCGCACCGGGTTGTCACCGAGGCCCAGCGCAACATCATGATTCAGCTTGATGGGCGTCCGGCCCTGGATGTATTGAAGGAGGACATCGGAGAGATCCTGTCCCGGGATCTTGCCCGCATCGGCGGCTATATCTTCGCCGGTCTCCCCATCGCCGGCTCGGATACCGGCGACTATCTGGTGCGCAACCTAGTCGGCATCGATCCGCAAAACGGCCTCGTTGCCATTGGAGATCTGGTCGAGCAAAGCAAACGCGTGATGTTTTGTCGGCGTGACGCCAATACCGCGCGAGAGGATCTTTTACGCATGCTGGCGACGATCAGAAAAAACCTCAGTGGACCGCCGCGAGGGGGCATCTATATTTCCTGCCTGGGCCGCGGCCGTAACCTGTTCGGCAAGGATTCCAACGAGCTCAAGCTCATCGCCGCGGAGCTGGGGGATTTCCCCCTGGTCGGTTTCTACGCGAACGGTGAGATCTCCCAAGACCGGGTCTATGGCTATACTGGCGTACTGACCCTTTTTACCTGATGATAAGTTTCTCTACAATATCCTCCCAGTATAGGGATTCAGTCTTTGGTGCAGGCCCCCGCAAATGAAATTTTCCGGTCGCTCAGGTAAGTCATGGCACGAACACGAATCATTCTTTCAGACTCACTTCATGTTGGGCAGAACTCTGATTTTGAACACCCCTGTATCTCCTGTATACTTAAGAAGTTTACTATGGATAAACCTCGAAAAGTCCTTTCTAGCGATTTCCAGCGATTTTCTTAAGGCGCGAGGTCGAAAGTCCGCTTTTAACCGACTGCCTGTTCGGGCCGGTGACGCGATCAAGCTGATTGAGCCGAGCCTCACCGCAAAACCGGGAGGCTGATCAAGCCGAAAGGAACTGTCATGCGACATTACGAAGTGGTTTTTCTGGTGCATCCCGGTCAGAGCGAGCAGGTACCCGTCATGATCGAGCGTTACCGGGAAAACATCGAGAAGCGCGGCGGTGTCATCCATCGCCTAGAAGACTGGGGTCGGCGTCAGCTTGCCTACCCGATCAATAAGCTCCACAAGGCCCATTATGTGTTGATGAACGTCGAGTGTGATCATGAGGCGTTGGGCGAGCTCGAGCATGCGTTCCGCATCAATGACTCGGTACTGCGTAATCTGATCGTTCGTCGTAATCGAGCTGTTACCGGAGCATCGCCTTTAGCCAAGTCGGCGGAGGAGCAGGAGCTATCCCAGGGTTCTTCCGGCAAGGGGCCGAACATGCGCCGGGCTGGGATGGAAGATGAGGGCAAGGATGGGGTAGAGGACTAAAGGTCGGAGATTTTTATGTCGCGTTTTTTTCGCCGCAAGCGCTATTGTCACTTTACCGCCGAGGGTATCACCGAGATCGACTACAAGGACCTGAACTTACTCAGGTCTTACGTGAGCGAGTCCGGCAAGATCGTTCCCAGTCGCATAACCGGTACTTCGGCCAAGTATCAGCGCCAGCTAACCCAAGTTATTAAGCGGGCTCGCTACTTGGCTCTGCTGCCTTACACCGACGGTCACTGATTGGCTGTTCTCATAAAGGTACCGGGCTGATCCCCGCCCGGTTTCTGGCATCCAATCCAACCCAACGCTGGCGTTATCCGTTGCAATCACTGGCGGACTTTACCATGCGGGGTCGCTCCCAGGCTACCTTGGTTGCGGCGGCTTCTGCTATGCTGTCACTTATCCTACCCCTGGTCGGGTTGATCAGCTCGGCGGTCATTGCACTGGTAACGCTGCGCAGGGGTGCCGGGGAGGGCCTGATCGTAGGCACCTTTGCTGGGTTCGCCGGCGGGTTGTTGGCATTTGCAACCTTGGGGAGTCCACTGCCGGTTGTCGGTTTCGTGATGATGCTGTGGTTGCCAGTTTGGGTGTTGGGCTTGGTGCTGCGTCAGACCCGATCATTGGCGCTGGCAGTTCAGGTAGCTGCCTTATTCGGTTTGCTGGTGGTGGCAGGAATTCGTCTGTTTACTTCGGACCCAGCTGCCTATTGGATGGAACTCCTGGAACCGGTGCGCCGGAGCTTGGCAGGGGGCATCGTTATCGACGCTGACGTAAGCGAGCAGCTGGTAGTGCAGGCCGCCCGCTGGATGACGGGTGCGTTCGCCGCGACTTTCTATTTCCAGCTCCTGTTGTCCCTGTTCCTTGGGCGCTGGTGGCAGGCGTTGCTCTACAATCCGGGTGGCTTCAGTGTCGAGTTCCGCGCCTTGCGGGTACGTTCCGGCGTGGCTTATTTTGCGCTGGGGCTGGTAGTCGTGGTTCTGACGCTGGACGGGGTCATGTGGGCGACCGAGCTTTTGCTGCTGTTGGTACCCCTGTTCTTCCTGCAGGGAGTGGCGATCGTGCATAGTCTCGCCCATGCCTATTCCGCGCATCGCGGGTGGCTGATCGGGTTCTACGGGTTGCTGTTGTTGGCTATGCCCTACGCCGAGATCTTAGCCGCCGGGGTTGGTTTCCTGGATAATTGGGTCGATCTGCGGACCCGGGTCGCAGCGCGAAAAAAGAGCTAGTAGGGATATTCTCAATCAGTAACCTGAATCCGTGAGGTAAACTCCAGGGTTGAACTTAAAGTGTCATCGTGTTGCTGAAATTGCTATGGAGGTACTCAAGTGGATGTTATCCTGCTGAAAAAGGTCGGGCATCTGGGAGATCTGGGAGAAAAGGTCTCGGTACGTGCCGGTTACGGACGTAACTACCTGATCCCACTTGGTCTTGCGGTACCGGCGACTGCAGCCAACTTGGAGGCATTCGAAGCGCGGCGGGCTGAACTGGAGCGGGCGGCCGTAGAGAGCGTGGTCGCAGCTGAATCCCGTCGCGAGAAACTTGATGGCCTGACTGTGACGATAGCCTGTAAGGCTGGTGACGAGGGGAAGCTGTTCGGCTCCGTGGGAGCCCAGGATATCGTCGTTGCGGTACAAGCGATGGGGATAGTTCTGAAGCGTCGGGAGGTTCGCCTACCCGAAGGACCATTCCGCACCACCGGCGAGTATCAAGTGGTGCTTCATCTCCATGCCGATGTGGATGCCACTATCAGGCTCCAGGTCATCCCCCATCGGAATGAGGTCAAACTCGATTGATCTACAGATAATCAGGAATCAATCGAGTTTGACCTCATTCCGATAATTCGGTGCTTCTTTGATGATCTGCACATCATGGACATGGGATTCGCGCATGCCGGCACCGCTGATGCGTACAAATTCCGGCTTGGTCCGCATTTCTTCGATAGTAGCGCAGCCGGTATAGCCCATGCTCGCGCGCAGGCCGCCCAGGAGTTGGTGAATTACATTAAGCACGTTGCCCTTGTAGGGCACTCGTCCCTCAATGCCCTCAGGCACCAGCTTTTCCTGCTCTTCGTCGTCTTGAAAGTAACGGTCACTGGAGCCCTCCCTGCCGCCCATGGCTCCCAGGGAGCCCATGCCGCGGTAAGATTTGTAGGATCGGCCCTGGTAGATTTCCACCTCGCCGGGCGCTTCGTCCGTTCCGGCGAAGAGTCCGCCGATCATGACTCCATGGGCACCCGCTGCAATGACCTTGGCAATATCGCCTGAGTGGCGCAGTCCTCCGTCCGCAATCAGAGGTACGTCACTGTCGGCGAGGGCTGCCGTAACATCCGCAACCGCCGTAATCTGGGGGACGCCCACTCCCGCCACGATGCGAGTAGTGCAGATAGAGCCGGGTCCGATACCGACCTTGACCGCATCGGCTCCCGCCTCTACGAGGGCACGGGCGGCGGCGTTGGTGGCGATGTTACCGCCGATAACCTGGACTGCCGGGAACTCTTGCTTGACCTGCGCCACGCGCTTGAGGACGGCTTGGGAATGGCCATGGGCAGTATCCACGACGACTACGTCCACGCCGGCTTCCACCAACGCTGCGACTCGCTCATCAGTACCGGCCCCGACGCCGACCGCGGCACCAACCCGCAGACGTCCATGGTTATCCCGGGACGCCTTAGGAAAATCCTTAGCCTTCTGGATGTCCTTGACGGTGATCATGCCCCGCAGCGCGAAGTCCTGATTGACGACCAGTACCTTTTCGATCCGGTGCTTGTGCAGTAGGCCCACGATCTCTGCACGGCCAGCATCCTCGCGCACGGTCACGAGGCGGTCACGGGGGGTCATGATGGAGGACACAGGAGCATCGTAGCGGGTCTCGAAACGCAGGTCGCGCCCGGTGACAATGCCGTAGAGTTGTCCTTCCCCAGTCACGACCGGAACGCCAGATATGTTATTGGCGCGAGTGATATGCCTGACTTCGCCGATGCTAGCCTCGGGGGTGACCGTAATCGGGTCTCGGATGATGCCGCTTTCGTATTTCTTGACTGTGCGTATCTCGCGTGCCTGCCGCCCGGTACTCATATTCTTGTGCACAATGCCGATGCCGCCCTCCAGCGCCAGGGCGATGGCCAGCTGCGCTTCGGTAACCGTATCCATGGCGGCGGAGATCAGAGGAATCTTAAGGTCGATGGTGCGTGTCAGCCGGGTGTCCAGATCCGCTGTGTTGGGCAGGACCCGAGAGTAGGCCGGTACGAGGAGGACATCGTCGAAGGTAAAGGCTTCCTGGATCAGACGCATGGCAATAGGCGGGTATGCAAGTAGGGATGGCAGCAAATTATAGATTTTGCACTTTAGAGGGTAAACTCGACTGACAAAGTTAAAATAGGATTTCTAATATAGTGATTCCCAATCAATATTTTATGTCTCGGAGACGACCGAGTTACAACACCACCAACCACATATTGAGCCCAATCCCGGGAATTGCGTAGATAGGGCCGTACCCCCATGGGTGGCGCTTTACCCACCACGAACTACCTGACCTGAGAAGAATTTCCGTGCGCTCGATAGCATCTACTCAGCCCTTACGGATTGAGTGGTCCGTGGTCTTCGCAGCCCCGCGGAAACTCGTTACCCACTGGGAGGGATGACTGCCTTGTTTGTAGCAGGCAGTAAGGTATCAGAGACGAGACATACAGGTTTAGTAATGTCGGTCAGACGATTCCCAGAAGCAATACTGTTAGGAACTGAACGGACCCAGTGGGCAACAGGTACTGTCATCACCGATGGTAAAGATCTCATTACCCTTCTATGTCACCTTCCATAGCTAACCTTGGCATCACCGTCGATCCCCAGTAGGATGGCATTTACTGACTGTATGGCCTTCGTAGTATTCACCATCATGCATTTTAAAGTATATAGGAAATGGAGCACTCGAAGGCACAGAATAACCGTCCGATATGAGTCTGGTCACAATTTACCAGGAGAGGGCGTACAACCAGGGTATCGACCAAGCAGCGAGAAAGATTCGATGTTTGATGAAACTACGCAGATTGCCGGTTATGACGACGAGCTGTGGCGGGCGATCCGGGACGAGGAGCGGCGCCAGGAAGAGCACGTCGAGTTGATCGCATCCGAGAACTACGCTAGCCCCAGGGTCTTGCAGGCCCATGGCACGGTGCTGACCAACAAGTATGCCGAGGGTTATCCCGGCAAGCGTTATTACGGCGGCTGCGAATATGTAGACGTCGCCGAGCGGCTGGCCGTGGAGCGTGCCAAAGCCCTGTTTGGCGCCGATTATGCCAATGTTCAGCCCCATTCTGGCTCCCAGGCCAATGCGGCGGTCTACATGGCCCTGTGCCAACCCGGCGACACCATCCTCGGTATGAGCCTAGCCCACGGTGGGCACCTCACCCATGGTGCCAAGCCCAACTTCTCGGGCCAGATCTATGATGCAATACAGTATGGATTGGAGCCGGCCACCGGGGAGATCGACTATCAGGCAGTGGATCGGCTGGCGTGGGAGCACCAGCCACAGATGATCATGGCCGGCTTTTCTGCCTATTCCCGGGTGGTCGACTGGGGGCGCTTTCGGGCTATTGCCGATCGGGTCGGTGCTTTCCTGTGCGTGGATATGGCCCATGTGGCGGGCTTGGTCGCCGTGGGCCTTTACCCGAGCCCGGTGCGAGTCGCGGATGTCACCACGACGACTACCCATAAGACCCTGCGCGGCCCCCGCGGTGGTCTAATCCTAGCCAAGTCGAATCCGGAGCTTGAAAAGCGGCTCAACTCCCTGGTCTTTCCAGGCACCCAGGGCGGCCCTCTAATGCATGTGATCGCGGCCAAAGCCGTGGCCTTCAAAGAGGCGATGGAGCCCCAATTCAAGACCTATCAGCAGCAGGTATTGCGCAATGCGCGGACTATGGCGGAGGTCTTTGTCTCCCGTGGTTACACTGTGGTATCCGGCGGTACCAGCGATCATCTGCTTCTGGTCAGCTTCATCGAGCAGGAGCTCACCGGCAAGGACGTGGAAGCTTGGCTCGAGGCGGCCAACATCACGGTGAACAAGAATGCGGTACCCAATGATCCCCAATCCCCGTTCATCACCAGCGGCATCCGGGTCGGGACTCCCGCCGTGACTACCCGCGGCTTCGGGACCGGGGAGATGCGTGAGCTGACGGGCTGGATGTGCGATATCATCGACAGTAGGGGTGAACCGGCCGTGATCGACGCCGTCAAGGCAAGAGCGCTGGCACTATGTGCACGGTTTCCGGTGTATGCGTGGTAGACCCAGTTTTGTGGGATGCGGTGAGCCCTGACTAGGCAGGGATGCTTGGCCAACTGTGAACCACATCGCCGTCCTTACTAGGGCGTGTTGATATTTAATCTGGCAGCCCTTTTTCGCGCTGATATAGACTACGCGCAACTCAGCTGTTTTAGGGGAGAAGAAATGGTTCGCTTGAAATTGTGCGATGACCAATGGCAACGGATTCAGCACCCGTTGCCAGGCAAATCGTCAGACCGTGGACGGAGCAGCCACGACAACCGATTGTTCATGGAAGCGATCTTGTGATTGGCCCGCTCAGGGCCCCGTAGGGAGGTTGCGCGGAGCAAGGAGATGCTGATCTAGGGAAAGGGGGAGGTCGATCAACCGCAACCATGCGCACATGCTGATTGGAATTCCGCCGCAGCTGTCGGTGTTGACAGCCGTGTAGTATCTCAAAGGTAAGAGTTCGCATAAGCTGTTCTCGGAGTATCAGCACCTAGGAAGGCGGTATTGGGTTGGGGACAACCCCTGTAGGCAAGAGGGGGCATTGGGCAGCCGCGAGTGGGAATGTAGCCAACGAGATGTGGAAGGAATACATCAAGCGCCGGAGTCGGATGACGATTTTGAGGTTGTGTCGCGACAGCCGGCGGCTGCATGTTGGAGTGCGGATGAACCCAGCGTCCTCCGACATCGCGTTGGGGTTCATCCCTCCCTCACCCCGAGCTACGTCAACTTGGAAACAGAACATACCAGGAATGTGGTAAGCGCAGCGAACCACATCGATGGTACGCATCGCGCAGTTTGATCTGATCAATGCCGAGTTGCTATGCGCTGCCCCTTCTGTGGAGCCCATGATACCAAGGTTACCGACTCCCGGTTAGTGGGAGAGGGCGATCAGGTGCGCCGTCGCCGTCGGTGCGTCCTGTGCCAGGAGCGTTTTACAACCTACGAGCGCGCCGAGTTCGACTTCCCGCGCGTGAAGAAGCGCGATGGGTCCCGAGTCCCGTTTGACAGGGGCAAGTTGCGCTCAGGCATCATGCGAGCCCTGGAGAAGCGCCCCGTCGGCACCGAGGAGATTGAGGTGGCCCTGGCCCACATCAACCGGCACCTAGTTGCCGGCGGGCAAGGAGAAGTCTCGTCGCACATGATCGGTGAGTTGGTCATGGACGAGCTGCAGGCGCTGGACCAAGTGGCCTATGTGCGGTTTGCTTCCGTCTACCGTAAATTCGAGCAGGCGCTACCAGCTAGATCTGCCGGCCGGTCTGGAAAAGAAGCCTTGAGCAGAGACGCTGCTGACTTAACCTTTATGGCGCACGCGGTCCGGCTCGCACGCCAGGGGCTCTTTACCACTGATCCGAACCCGCGGGTAGGCTGTGTCCTGGTGCGTGCCGGTAAGATCGTGGGCGAGGACTACCATCGCCGTGCTGGCGAGCCTCATGCCGAGCGCAACGCACTCGCAACCGCGGGGGAACGGGCCAGGGGCGCGACCGTCTATATCACCTTGGAGCCCTGCTGCCACCAGGGCAAGACCCCACCCTGCACTGATGGCCTGCTGGCAGCCGGGGTGCGGCGCGTAGTGGTCGCCATGCTTGATCCGAATCCGTTGGTAGCAGGTCGGGGAGTGGAAACCCTGAGAGCCGCTGGCGTGGACGTCCAGGTCGGTGTCCTGGAGGCCGAGGCACAGGTCCTCAATCCCGGTTTCATCAAGCGTATGAACCGGGGGCTGCCCTATGTGCGCTGTAAGTTAGCGGCCAGCCTGGACGGGCGCACTGCCATGGCCAGTGGGGAGAGCAAGTGGATCACGTCCCAGCTGGCGCGGCGGGACGTGCAACGACTGCGCGCGCGCAGCTCGGCGATCCTCACCGGAATCGGTACCCTGTTGGCGGACGACCCCGCCCTGAATCTGCGCCTCAGCGCGGAGGAACTGCCGGGTATGCGACCCGGCGAACAGGTGCGCCAGCCCTTGCGGGTTCTGGTCGATAGCCGTCTCCGTACCCCTGCAGACGCGCGCATGCTCGGCCTGCCGGGTACGACCTTGATCACCCATTCGGAGGGTCAGGCGCTGTCCGATGTCATGCGGCTGGAAGCGGCGGGGGCCCAGGTTCAGGTATGTGCCGGGCGTGGGGATCGGGTAGACTTGGCGTCTCTGCTGCACGACCTTGCCCACCGGGAGGTCAACGAGATATTGGTAGAGGCGGGGCCGACCCTGACCGGGGCATTCCTAGAAGCGGAGTTGGTGGATGAGATCGTCCTCTACCTAGCGCCCCATCTCATGGGTGATGCCGCCCGCGGACTCTTCCGACTACCGGGCCTTGAGCGGATGCAGGATCGTATTGAGCTCACGATCCGTGACCTATGCATGGTCGGGCCGGATCTGCGTATCACGGCCGTTCCCGGGGAGGCACAGTGAGCTTTCAGCCTGGGGCCAATTGCCCTGGCCCGTACGTGTGCATCCTATGTATTGATCCTGAATCCGGATTATCCTGACTCCTTGGATCGGGCTGACACGTTTCCTGCGATTCGCTCGGAACGGGTACTCGGAGAAGGTCAATGATCTCCTGCCTGAACAGCCGATCCCAGCGGAGGCAATTTTCGGGGCCTTGATGCTGGTCCGCAGGGCAGCTCTTGAAGTGGTCAGTCTGCTCGATGAGGATTATTTTCTACACTTTTCAGCTGTTAAATAGCCGCGATACTCAATAGTCCACATGGTGAATGATATGATAAATTTTTGATTATTGAAAGATTCTTATGTGCCGACATTATAAATGTCAACACGACCTGGCTTGCACAGGGTGCAGACGTCGCTATCCTGATCCATTGCCCGGGAGGTACCCTTCCCCTGTATCCGGGGTGGGGAATTGGACATCTGCAGTGCGGATCTCGCTGATCCGTCCACGCTGGTCGGCCAGCTTGATGGAATCGGGCTGGTCTTTTACTTGGCGTCACACGCCGCCACCATGAATGCCCGATATCTACCAAGCGGCCGCCCATTGGCCCGCGACGGCGGAAGACACCAGAAAATCTGGGGGACGCGCCGCGTGGCAGTGAAGATGACAACCCGGCGATCCTTCCTTCACGTGCAGGATCTCACCGCAGCGGCGTTCCTGGCCGCCACATATCCGCGTGGCGGGCGGCCGTACCTACCCAATAAGAATGGCAAGGGCTATTCCACCCGTTGGCTGTACACATGTCGGGGTCATTCCCAGGCCGAGCCCCTCCGCTCATCCTGTTCATGCAGTTAATCAAGGGGTAGCATAGCTGGAGCCCATGATCTCATGGGGTAGTACTAGGCCTGCCTAGGGTGAGGCTCAGGCGGTTGGACCAAGCGCGCGTATGCGACGATGAAGCACGTAGCTGATGGCCAGTACGCCGATCATCAACCCGAGCAGGATCAGGTTCGGAAACTCCCAGTAGTTGTTCAGGTCCAGCGGGGAAACACTGAGGATAGGATCCACATACAGCAACAGTCGACTGATGACCGCAACCGCAGGCTGCAACTATATGATCCTCTTTGGCAAGATCTGCCGGCGCTGACCAAGCTGGCTGGCGTTAGCCGCGCTGCTTAAGACGTCGCACTCCAGAAATAATTCAGGATTACTTAATACCGTTTCCGCGGTGGCATCAGGTCCGTGATCGAGCCGTGTGCCATCTCCGCGGCAAAGCAGATGGTTTCGTTGAGGGTCGGGTGGGGATGGACGGTCAGGCCGATGTCCTCGTAATCCGCCCCCATTTCCAGGGCCAGCACCGTCTCGCCGATCAGTTCTCCGGCATTAGGACCGACGATGCCGGCACCCAGGATGCGCTTGGTCTGCGGGTCGAACAGCAACTTGGTCATACCCTCGTCGCGCCCAATGCCCAGGGCGCGGCCACTGGCGGCCCAGGGGAAGCTACCCTTCTCATAGGCAACACCCTGGACCTTGGCCGCGGTCTCCGTCAGTCCCATCCAGGCCACCTCGGGGTCCGTGTAGGCCACCGAGGGGATAGTCAGCGGATCGGAGAGGGCAGGTAGCCCGGCGATGACCTCGGCAGCTACCTTGGCCTCGTGCATCGCCTTGTGGGCCAACATGGGATTGCCCACCACGTCGCCGATGGCAAAAATGTTGGGTACGTTCGTACGCATGTGGACATCCACGGGAATAAAGCCCCGCTCGTCTACCTTGACTCCAGCCTTCTCGGCCGCGATAAGCTTGCCGTTGGGGTGCCGCCCTACAGTTACCAAGACCCGGTCATAGACCTGCGTCGGCGGGGCCTGTTTGCCCTCGAAGTCGACGCGGATGCCGTCGGAAACTGGGTTCATGACTGTCACCTTGGTGCCCAACATGATGCTGTTGTAGCGTCGTTTGATGATCTTTTCTAGGGGACGTACTAGGTCTTTGTCGCAGCCTGGGAGCAGCTGCTCCAGCAGCTCCACCACCTCGATGCGGGTCCCCAGAGCCTGATAGATGGTAGCCATCTCCAACCCGATGATACCGCCGCCAACGATGAGCATCCGCTCCGGGATATCGGTCAGTTCCAGGGCGCCGGTGGAGTCGATAACCCGCGGGTCCGCGTGGGGAAGGCCAGGGATTTTTATCGGTTTAGAGCCGCAGGCGATGATGGCTTGGTCGAAGTCGATCGGGACCTGACCCTCACGGGTAGCGACGGTGATACGGTTCGGGGTCTCGAAACGGCCGGTGCCCTGTACCACCCGGACCTTCCGCTGCCTGGCAAGTGCTGCCAGGCCGACGGTCAGCCGCTCGACTACCCTGTCCTTACCCGCGCGCAGCTGTGCGAGATCGATCTCGGGAGTGCCAAAATGCACACCCATATTGGCGATCTCCGCCGCCTCGTTGATGATCTGGGCGGCGTGCAGCAGGGCCTTGGAGGGGATGCAGCCCACATTAAGGCAGACTCCCCCCAGGCGGTCGTAACGCTCGACTAGGACTACCTGCTTGCCCAGATCCGCGGCGCGGAAGGCGGCGGTATAACCGCCCGGCCCGGCGCCCAGGATCACCACCTGGGTGGAGAGATAAGTCGTGGACTCTGCCGATGGCAGGGGAGCCAGCCGTTCCTGTTTGGGGGGGGGTCGGACTTCTAGGAGAGACTGGGCCGCTAGGTCGTCTTTCTCTACTTCCAGGGTCAGAATTGGGTCGCCCCCCGAGACCTTCGATCCAATCTCGACCTTGAGCTCGGTGACTCGGCCCGCCTCCGGAGACGGAATTTCCATGGTCGTCTTATCAGTCTCCAAGGTGATCAGAGAGGCCTCTTTCTCCACCTGATCGCCGGGTGCAACCTGTATCTCGATGACCGCTACGCCCTTGAAATCGCCGATATCAGGGACCCTGACCTGGATGTTCGTACTCACGTTCTATCTCTCATAGCTGTTGGGTAACTGAGCCCTTAAGTAGTGGTTACAAAAGTTAAGTAATGTATTTTTAGTCACGAAAACCCGTTGGCATTGATGTGCGGCACCAAGATACCCGTGGCGAGGTAGCGAGGTGACGGTAGTCATAGCGAGGTGACGGTAGTCATGGTCATAAACGACTTAGACAGCGCGGCTATAACCTTGCCAGCATAAGGTATCGATCCAGCGGAACTGTTCGTCTGGTCAGCTCCTTGTGCAGGGAGCGGCGACGATAACTGACCAGCTCTAAGAGCTTTGCAACGGTAGTTGCAGCTGACCACGTAACCATGCGTCGACAACTGCTGCGCGAATTGCATGGGCTCGAGATCACTTCAGTGCACGGCTTCACCGGTGGGGCCACCGGCGCTGTGGGCTTCGAGAACCTGTTCCAGGCGCTTCTCCAGATCTGGTTAGCGTTTGGGTGATCTTGCGACGACCGACGTCGGCGTGTCGGATGCGCTTCTCACCATCCCTGGGATGCCGGGGGAGGGATGGAGGTCGTCGTTGTTAATCGCCTCAAGATCGTTCCCCGGTTCATCCCCAATACTCGCACCACACCATTCCTAGCCATCGTTTGGGAATCACTATAGAGGTGTGTAGTTCGTTCCCCTTGGCGATCTCTACCGCAGCCCCCAGTACGTTCTGTACGGCATCGGCAAATGGTTGTCCCGTATAACCGCCATTAACCGTTATCGACCAGCATGTCCGTCACTGCCGACAAGCTGCCTTGATAATTTAGAGTAAAGACACCAAGGCGTTTGTTCTGTCGGTGACATCCGCTATCGCATGGGGAAGCCCTTACGTATCCATGGCAATGTGTCATTTGATGCCAGATATCTTCTTACCCGTGTCATAACCCCTCTGTTCTGCGGTATCTGTACTCTTCACGCTTTGTGCATAACGATTACGAAGGTTACCTTCTAGCCCCGACCATTGTCGATACGGACCCCGCCAACCATATTTTTTAATGCCTGTTCAGGCCAGCTTAGCTCACCATCAGAGGGTTTTTAACTCCAGTACGGCCGAAGCGCTCTCCCTGCGATTGAGATGACAGGTTCCAGTTGAGCTGATAAGCCATACCCTAACTTGGGAATTAGAGTGTTAGTTTCTAGAGAGCTTTCCAGGCAGAATCAATTCCGATCCTATGCGGACCCAATTCCAGATACCGGTCGAAGAATCGGTTCTTACCGTCCTGAATGCTTTTTTCTCATCCATTTCCTGTCTGGAATCGGATGGCAAGAGGATCTCGATCACGAGATCTGGTGCCTCCGGATAGGGGTTGGCCCATCGATTACGTTCGAAAAATGCCTTTCCGGCCCAAGCGACATCGGCGACCTTTGATCCCGGCGCTGGTAAGCACGCTGCACTCAGAAATCACGTGGCCTCGAGCTTGGCGAACCGTTGAATGATCAGCACCTGAAAGAGCCCAGTTCGTTGGGGACGGGCGTTATCTCCAGATACCCCTACTGACTTGGTCTCCACCCTGAAGGGGAGGTCGCGGAGCTGGGGGTGGCCACAGATCTCCTGATTCACAATCCTAATTCTACACCGCAGGCTGTATGGATGCAGGGATGCAGCAGGGATGCAGCAGGATAGGTTGGGCAAAGTCTGGAATGCCAGCATCTTGCCAGCAACTATTTGCCGGCGTGCTCAATACCCAATATCTAGCAGTTCCCTTGAGTTGCATCCGATGTCTTTGCAGAGCTGCGCATCTGGTGCAGTACCACTGCTGCTGCGTGGCCCAAGCCACGAATTTAAGTATGCAGTGGCCTATATCGTTGCAGGGGAGTGTGTTCCACTACGCTAGCGAGGCAGACAAACGGTGATTGTAAGCACACGTAAACACATCGGCATGATGGATTTGACAGACTCCCGTCTATGGCCGATTATGGGCCTTGTAAACTCCTTAAAATAAGGACTCCCAGTTTTACGCTCAGAGTATGCAAAGATAAATACACCTCTGAGAGATGTGAGAATGTTAGCATAAGTAATTTATGATCAGCGTGATGATTGGCCAAGACGCTAGCTGATCGGATGCCGATCCAAGCCCCGGTTGTGCACCGCATGCCGGATGGTCTGCGTTTCGTCAGTCGATTGACGCGTAGTGCCTTAGCCTTGATCCTGGCTAGTAGCCGTGGCTCCCGCCTCAAGCAGTTCGCTGAGTGAGCGGTCCAAGCTGGAGGTGCCCTTCAACGGATCGACTGGGTCTGCGCCGTCTCCCGGTCGACTTGACCTTAGGCCTGAACCTCAGGTGGACGCCGAGCGGGGTTTTTACGTCAGCGCGGGCGGAGTAACGCTGGTAACCCCCAAGATGTTGGGCCAGGAAATTCACCACGTCCGTTGATCCTATATGCTGAACGAAGAACAGGCACCAGCCACCGACCTTGATCGTCGCCGCGCCGGTATTCTCCTGCACTTAACCTCCCTACCTGGGGTAGGCCCCTGTGGTTCGATTGGTCCTGAAGCCCACAAGTTCGTGGGCTTTCTGGCTGCTTGCGACATGTCGGTGTGGCAGGTATTACCGGTGGGACCCACCCAGCCGGACGGCTCGCCCTATCAGGCCAGCTCGGTCCACGCCGGCAACCCGCGGCTCATCGCCCTTGAGCCTCTCGTGGAACGCGGTTGGCTGCAGGCCCTCCCTAAGGATGCTACCGATGGGGCCAAAAGCGAGACCCTGCGTCGCGCCTGGGACGGGTTCCAGAAACAGGCGTTGGATTTGGACCGCCAGGCGCTGACCGACTTCACGGCGGAGAATGCCTACTGGCTAGACGACTATGCCCTGTTTAGGGCCCTGCAGGAAGCGCAGCAGGCCCCATGGTGGGACTGGCCGTCGGCCCTACGCCGGCGTGATCCGGATGCCCTGAAGCAGGCGCGACGGCACTTGCGGAAAGATCTGGACTATATTCGTTTCGAGCAGTTTTTATTCTTTAATCAATGGCAGGTCCTGCGTGGACATGCCAATGCGGTCGGCATCGAGCTCTTCGGCGATATGCCCATCTTCGCGGCCCACAACAGCGCCGAGGTGTGGTCCCGGCCCCATGATTTCGATCTGAATGCAGACGGCAGCCTGCGGGTAGTGGCCGGGGTACCGCCGGATTACTTTTCCGCTACCGGCCAACGCTGGGGCAATCCCCTCTACCGCTGGGACCGGATGCTGGCCGATGGCTTCCGCTTCTGGCTGGATCGAATCCGCACCCAACTGCGCCTGTTCGACTTGGTGCGCATTGACCACTTCCGGGGCTTTGATGCCTGCTGGGAGATCCCGACGGAGGCGAAGACCGCCGTCAAAGGGCAGTGGGTAAAGTCCCGCGGCGACGAGCTCTTCGAATGTCTGCACCGGCACTTCGGCCGCTTGCCTCTAGTCGCAGAGGACCTGGGCGTCATCACTCCAGCGGTGGATGCCCTGCGCAAGGGGCATCACCTACCTGGCATGCGAGTATTGCAGTTCGCCTTCTCCGAGGGGTCTCTCAATCCCCACCTACCTTTCCGGCATGAGCGCGACGCGCTGGTCTACACCGGCACCCATGACAACGACACCATCCTCGGCTGGTATTGGTCCTTGGATGCAGCAACCCGCGGTCATGTGGACGACTACCTGGGACACCCGTCGGAAGGCATGCCTTGGCCGCTGATACGGTGTGCTCTGGGCTCATGCGCCCACTTGGCGATTCTGCCCATGCAGGATATCTTGGGCCTCGACGGCGCTCACCGCATGAACCTGCCAGGCACGAGTGAGGGTAACTGGCGTTGGCGTTTCTCCTGGGACCAAGTGGAGCCCGAGCTCCCTGACCGGATGCGGCGTTTGGTCAAACTATACGGGCGGTGAGGCAGGGCAGATAGGCTGTTCGGTGCCCCAGATTGATCGTGAGGGCCTGTGACAACCATCAAGGACTGGAGACCAGGGACCTTGGAAATGCACCTGCGGTACCTACTTGGCCCACAGGCCAAGCGGGTAAGCTGCCCGAATTTAAGGGCCAATATCCACAGCGCCTGGTTCTCAGGGCCTGTACCGGCGATGCAGAACTCGATTTCACCCTGGACCTGTCAGAAAGCGCGGGCGGGGAGATCTAGGCGGCTTGCGGTAAACAAGTAATTGTGGCCCCGGTCTCGAAGTACGGCAGGTCCGAGGGGTAGTGGACGACCGTGACCTGGCGCCCGGCGACATTGCGGGAATCGCTATGTAACAGCAGATCGCGGCAGGTACCAGGGCGATGTCGTCCAGGAAGGGGACGATGCATCGGGTCAGGGGACCAGGGAATTCGAAGTGGGGCAGCACCCTGGATTCAGCTGGAGCGCCGATAGCCCCTGCTTAGCGTTCAGTATGAGCATGATCTCAAAAAACTACTTTCTGAAGTGGCAGATGCGCGTGGATGAGCGATACAATCTTCTGGCGTTTCGATCCAGTAACAGGACCAATGTAGAGATAGCTGATTACCCCAACTCGGGTTCAGAACACAAGCCCTCGGAAATACCAGAAGGAGTTTTCCTAACCAGAACGGGTAAATATGGGCTGAAACGAAATTGAGCGCATCAATCAAAGCAGGGTCTCCTAGGTAGGAGAAGGTGACAGCCCTATGTGATACCGGTAGATCGGCTCCAGCCTCGACTCTCTCGATCAAGGCCACGAGTTCGTTCAGCGCTGGGTCATTGTGGCGGTAGGTTGTTGTGCATGAGTATTTCGCTACCAACGACCAGTATATCCGCCCAGCCCTTCTTGCCGAGGAAGGAAGAGAGGGAGCAGAAAGGCAACTGAGTTCGAGTTCTCACATATCATGAATATCCGCCTGCACCAAAATGCACCAACCACACCCGCCCTCCGTCTAAGGCTTCAGGCACATCCTACGTCGGTGAGCAACCGGGGAGTTAGCCGGAGTGTATGGCTTCAACCGCCGCATGGTGGCAAAATGGTGTCAGCACGAGGAGACAGCGATGCCTCATATCGTTCCCACCGGATTCACGTTGCCATTAAGGGCAGCCCAGGAAGTGGTGGTTTTGCGGTTCGAGGACCCGGGCCGGTTATGGATTCGACTATGTCCTCGAATGCTGCCTTTATCCGGCTTGCCCGCAAGCAGCACGTGAGGGACACTCTCTCCCATGACCAAACGACTCGACAAGTTTGCCGGGGACCTAGGGCAGCGGCTTGAGGCCGCCGGGCTCATGCTCGCCACCGCTGAATCTTGCACCGGGGGTTGGGTCTCCAAGGTAGTAACCGATATCCCCGGCAGTAGTGCTTGGTTCGACCGCGGCTTCGTAACCTACGGCAATCCTGCCAAGCAGGAGCTGCTGGGCGTTTCCGCAGCTGCTATCGCTGACTATGGTGCGGTAAGCGAGGAGGTGGCCCGAGAGATGGCTCAAGGTGCCTTGGAACACAGCCGGGCGGGAGTGGCGGTAGCAATCACCGGCATTGCCGGGCCCGCCGGCGGCACCGAGGATAAACCCGTAGGAACCGTCTGCTTTGCCTGGGTGCGCAAAGGCTGGATGCCGTTCAGCCAACGGGTGCAGTTCGCGGGTAACCGTGAGGAGGTGCGCCACCAGTCGGTGCGCTTGGTGTTGGAACGTCTGTTGGAGTTGCTCGAGGACGGTGACTGAGCACCTATTCTTTGCGCTGTGGCCCGATGAACGGCAACGGATGATGCTGACTCGGGTTCAGGAGGAACTGCCGGATCATGGGGGCTGCAAGACGCATCCGGAAGATCTCCACCTTACGTTGGTCTTTCTCGGTGATCTGGATGCGCAACGACGCGCCTGTGTAGAAGAGGCAGCCGGTCGAGTCCGGGGGGGGTCCTTCGTTTTGAATCTGAACCGTTGCGGCTGTTTTCCGCGGGCAGGGATACTCTGGTGCGGTGCTTCGGCGTGGCCACAGCCACTGTCGGACTTGGTGCATGCCCTCAACGGCGGCTTACGGGGTTGCGGATTCCGCCCTGAACAGCGGGCCTTCGCACCGCACGTGACTCTGCTTCGTAAGGCGCAGCCGCTACCGGCGCGGGAAATCGAACCCCCGATTATGTGGCCGGTCACGGCGTTTGCATTGATAATCGCGCGGCTGGGAGAATGCCCCAGGTATTGGGTGGAACGCAGCTGGTCGCTATTTCCGTGACGCCTTTCGAGCGATGCACTGTGCGTGGACGGCACCCTACGTCTACGTTTCTATTATTTATCAATACTGCGGCACTGCCGTACGAGTCAGCCATGATCCGATGCCTCGCTAAAGTTCAGATTCCGATCCGGGTAACCATTGGTTATTCCCTGAGTTCAGCGGTGTGAAGGAATACGCCCGTACTGAACGCATTGGGACTGAGCTCCAACGTAAGCTCGCCCAGGTCCTGCGCACAGAAGTGAGGGACCCGCGCCTGAAGTTCATCACCTTGCAGGAGGTGCGGATAAGCCGCGATTTAGCCCATGCCAAGGTCTACTTCACCTGCTTCCCTACTTGCTTCCCTGGCGACGAGGGTGGTGTCGAGCAAGAGCATCTTCTCAATGGTAGACTCGCGGGGTTTTTGCGCTGGGCGCTGGCTCGACGTGCCCGTTTGCGGACTGTGCCCCAGCTCCGTTTCATCCACGACGTGTCGATCGCTCGGGGTGAACGCCTCTCGCACCTGATCGAAGCGGCGGTGGCGACGGATACAGCCGAGCCGTAATAGTCGTGAACGTGGAACGCGGATCTTTCTAAAGGTCAACACGACCTAGTACCAGCGAGAAGATTTTCGGAGTAACGAATCCGGCATGGGACAGCGACGTCTGCACGGGCGGAATGTCAGCGGCATCCTGCTGCTTGATAAGCCCCGGGGTATTTCCTCCAATGAGGCCCTGCAGCGGGTCAAGCGGCTCTTCAGGGCCGCCAAGGCAGGCCACACCGGGAGTCTGGATCCCCTGGCAACCGGGCTGCTTCCGGTTTGTCTAGGGGGGGCCACCAAGTTTTCCAGTTTCCTGCTAGATGCGGACAAGCACTATCAGGTGCGGGTGCGGCTGGGGATCACGACAACTACAGCGGATGCCGAGGGCGAGATTATCGCGGAGGCGCCTACCTCTGGCTTGGGCGAGCGGGATCTACAGGCAGTGCTCGCCCGTTTCCGCGGCCCTATCGAGCAGCTGCCACCCATGTATTCCGCGGTCAAGCATCAGGGGAAGCGACTCTACAAGCTGGCGCGCCGGGGTATCAAGGTGGAACGTACCCCGCGGCTGGTGAATATCCACCGGATCAAGCTGCGCAGCTTCGAGCTGCCGCAATTCGAGATCGATGTGCACTGCTCCAAGGGGACCTATATCCGTACCTTGGCGGTGGATTTGGGGGAGGCGTTGGGGTGCGGCGGCCATGTGACGGATCTCCGCCGCACGGGCGTCGGACCCTACCTGGAGGCCGCGGCCCGCTTCGTCACCATGGACGAAGTGGAAGGGCATACTCTGACTGAAGGTCGGGATGCCCTGCTGTTGCCCGTGGAAAGTGCCCTCAGTCACTGGTCGTCGGTAGGTCTCTCAGAAGACGCCGCCTTCTACCTGCGTCAGGGGCAGGCGGTGCTGGTTCCCCAGGCACCGACCGAGGGATTGGTCAGGCTTTATGATCCGTCGCGGATGTTCATCGGTGTCGGCTGTATCCTGGATGACGGCAAGGTGCAGCCGAAGCGGTTGTTATAAAGGTTAGATTTGGTGGTAAGGTTGGTATGTACAGTCACCAGCTATCGGTCGCTGGTCATCAGCTACCAGCTACCAGCTACCAGTTGCCGGCCGCTAGCCGCTGGGAGCTAGCGACTAACTGACGGATGGGTAGTGGTTAAATATCAAGTGATGAAGTCTGCCAACCCCGACCGCGTCGTTCCAGCAGGGAGTGCCGGAATCCAGCACCAGGGATGGCAAAAACAGGGGGGGTTCAAATCATCAGGTCGCACAATCACGCCACTTTGAATTTAACCACTACCCGTCCTGGACTGAGTAACCGGCTAGAATTCACAGCTTATTTACCGGCCCGATCTCCTGAGCTCATTGTCGGGGTGATCGCTATCGCAAATGCGGTCGGAGGCGATTGGCGCAACTCGCCGCCGGGGCCTTCCTCAAAGTTTCTACACGGGAGACGATTCCATGCCAATGAGCGTAGCAGAGAAACAACGGGTCATCGCCGAATACCGGCGCGGAGAGGGCGATACCGGCTCCACCGAAGTACAGGTCGCCTTGTTGACCGCCCGCATAAAACAGCTCACGGAGCACTTTGCCGAGCACAAGCACGACCATCACTCGCGCCGGGGCTTGGTGCGTATGGTCAACACCCGTCGCAAGCTGCTCGATTACCTCAAGGGCAAAGACCAGGACCGCTATCGCACTCTGATCTCCCGGCTCGGCCTGCGCCGCTGAGGGCCAGATAATGTTCGGCGTTCTTTGTAGATCCAGATTGGGTCTTACAGATCACCGAGTGCAATCAAGCTTGCAGGCGGGCTGCCAATATCTCGAGGAACAACCAGCAGGAACAACCAGTGACACCCATAAAAAAGACCTTCCAGTTCGGCGACCAAACGGTAACTCTGGAAACCGGTGAGATCGCCCGCCAAGCTGATGGCGCCGTACTCGTCACCATGGACGACACGGTAGTCCTCGTTACCGCGGTGGTAGACAAGCGCCCCGGTGCAGACCATGACTTCTTTCCCCTGACCGTGGACTATCAGGAAAAGACCTATGCCGCTGGGCGCATCCCGGGTGGTTTCTTCCGCCGTGAGGGGCGTCCGAGCGAGACCGAGATCCTCACCGCACGGCTCATGGACCGCCCGCTCCGGCCGCTCTTTCCCAAGGGCTATAACCAGGAGATCCAGATCATCGCCACCGTGAAGTCTCTCAACCCTGCAGCCAACCCGGAGATCCCGGCCATGCTTGGCGCCTCGGCGGCGTTGGCAATATCTGGCGTGCCCTTCAAGGGTCCCGTCGGGGCCGCACGAGTCAGCTACAAGAACGGCGCCTATTTGCTCAATCCGCCCGTTACTGGTCTCGGACCGGACACCGACCTGGACCTAGTGGTGGCCGGCACCGAGCAGGCCGTGCTGATGGTCGAGTCTGAGGCCAGGGGGCTCTCCGAAGCGATCATGCTGGGAGCGGTGCTCTATGGTCACGAGCGGATGCAGGTGGTGATCACTGCCATCAGAGAGCTGGCGGCCGAGGTTGGCAAGGCACCCCTAGCCTGGACGCCGGTGCCGGAAGACACTGAGCTCACAGCGGAAGTGGAATTCGTCTGTGGTGCTGGTCTGAGCGATGCCTACCGCATTGCGGATAAGCTGGAGCGCTACGGCGCTTTGGACCGGGTCCGCAGTGCGGCGGTGGAGGCGCTCACCGCCGGTGAGGAACCAAAATGGTCGGAGCAGGTGGTGAGGAATGCCATCGAGAGGCTGGAGAAGAGGGTCGTGCGGGGTCGCGTTCTCGCCGGAGAGCCGCGTATCGATGGTCGCGACAACTGCACCGTGCGCCCGATCACCATCCGTACTGGCCTGTTGCCGCGCACCCATGGCTCCGCCCTATTCACCCGCGGCGAGACCCAAGCCCTGGTAGTCACCACTATGGGAACCGAGCGCGATTCGCAGATCGTCGATGCCCTGGAGGGCGAGCGGCGCGAGCCCTTCATGCTCCACTATAACTTTCCTCCCTTTTGCGTCGGCGAGACCGGACGGGTCGGTAGTCCCAAGCGGCGCGAGATCGGTCATGGTCGCCTGGCCAAGCGCGGGATACTGGCAGTCATGCCGAGTCCGGATACCTTCCCCTATTCGGTGCGCGTGGTCTCTGAGATCACCGAGTCTAACGGCTCCAGCTCCATGGCGAGCATCTGTGGGACCAGCCTATCCCTGATGGACGCGGGGGTACCCATCAAGGGCGCGGTGGCCGGTGTGGCGATGGGGCTCATCAAGGAAGGCGATCATTTTGCCGTGCTTACCGATATCATGGGCGATGAGGACCACCTCGGGGATATGGATTTCAAGGTCGCGGGTACCACCGAGGGGATCAACGCCCTGCAGATGGATATCAAGATTGAGGGTATCACCAAGGAGATAATGGAGATCGCCCTGGCGCAGGCGCGAACGGCGCGAATCCATATCCTGGGGGAAATGAACCAAGTCATCGACGTGCACCGCGCCGAGATGTCCGAACACGCCCCGCGCATCATCGACTTCAAGATCTACCCGGAAAAGATACGCGACGTCATCGGCAAGGGCGGTGCCACCATTCGCTCCATTACCGAGGAAACTGGGGCTACAATCGATATCTCCGACGACGGCCTAGTCAAGATCTTCTCCGTAGACAGGGCTGCCGGTGTGGAGGCCAGGAAGCGCATCGAGCTGATTACGGCCGATGTGGAGGTAGGCCAGGTCTACGAGGGCAAGGTCGCCCGTCTCATGGACTTCGGCGCCTTTGTTACCATCCTGCCCGGACGCGATGGCTTGGTGCACATCTCTCAGATCAGCGAGGAGCGTGTGGAGAAGGTCAGCGATAAACTGGCAGAGGGTGACTTGGTCCGCGTCAAGGTCCTAGATGTGGATAAGCAGGGCCGGGTCCGTTTGAGTATGAAGGCAGTAGATCAGAATTGATCCGGCGCATTGTGGGCGTCGAATCATGGGGTGTTCTCAATCAGCGACCTAGATCCATGAGGTTAACTCCAGAGTTGGAGTTGACTCAATGGTTTTGTCGATATTGGAAATCGACCACTGCATCCTACGTCAAGTAGACCCGTCGGTGCATGGCATCCAGCGCAGCGAGGTCGATGTGATCCGATCCTTCCAGGGTGCCTTGTAACACCTTCACCGGGGAGCCAGGCCCACCGAGTCCGTCCGTCACCAAAGCCACACCGGAGAAATCCTGGTTTCGGGTGTAGGCGTTGACCGTCGCCAGCAGGGCCTGCAGGTCGGCCCCGAGTGCGGATCGAACGCCGTGGGCAGAGTCCTCGATGGCGACGCAGGCGCAGGTCGGCAGTTGCAATTTATCCAGCGCCAGGCGAAAGATGTCCGGCGCCGGTTTCTTGTCCGGTACCACATCGCCGGCGGCGATGACCTCAAACCAGTCACCAATATCCGCGCCACCGGAGAATGCTAACAGGGTGCTGACATTCTCCGGTGTGGTGGTAGTAGCGATGGCGAGGCGTATGCCCGCATCTCGGGCCTGACGTAACAAACGCATCACCCCCTCGCGCAGGGGTATCCGTCCTTGACCCAGGAGCTCGAGGTAGTGCCGGGTTTTGCGCCGGTGGATATCCGAAATGAATCCATCAAGATCGTTGGGGGCTTCAAACGGGGGCTGCAAGTGCCTGATATAGTGTCGAATTCGCTCCTTACCCCCCGTGACCGAGAGCAATTCCCCGTAAAGCGCCTCGGACCAGTTCCAGTCGAGATCGACCTCGGCGAAGGCCGCATTGAACGCACAGCGATGGCCATCCCGCTCCGTATCGGCGAGGGTCCCGTCCACATCCAACAGCAAGGCGTCAAACCCATACATTCTTACTCCACCTCCTTTCTTGCCTGATGTTATCGGTAATGGAAAGCATCCATACTCGATAGTTGCCTCGCCGTGGCATTGTAACGCGGCTCTGGCTTAGAACATGGTATACCGATTAGGAACACGATCGCCAAGACCAGTAGCAGCACGAGAATGATCGGTATTAACCACCACTCCTTGTTATGCTGCAGGAAATCAGTTTGCACACTTGGAAGTTGGAAGCGCAAATCTAGAGATCTTTATATTGGTTTCTCTACACGCTCTCTGCAATCCAGACGTTCGTTGAGACGGGGCGGCGTGACATGCTTTCTCTGCCCTGGATTGCTGTTCAGGAGCGCTCTCCGGGTGGTGGCGGTCGGCACCAGGTCGTAAGCAATCTGGTTCCGATTCGCTACATGCAATGTTTTTTGGTCTTCGTCAGCCAAACCATGTACGTTTCCTTTCTGGACACAGAAATCGAACATCATCATAATATATTATAGGCAGGATCTGCATCTGACACGTTGCTGGACGCCGATGTGATCCTGGTACTGTGGTACTGGGCGAGAGGGGATCAATGGAACATCCGCGGCGCGGCTGTTCCCTGATTTGAGCACCTCTGTGGACAGGATCTGGCATGCAGCACGCTGGCACGCAAAGTAGCGGTCCCGAGGCGAGCGCCATGGTGCGGTTCTTGGTTGATCTCGGGGCACCCAGAGACCGGGTGCTCTTAGAGACTCGGAGCCGAAATACCTACGAGAATGTGCGCGAGGCGCAACGCGCTTGCTCACCAGCCGGGATATGGATCAGGTGTTATTGTGACTCTGCCTATCATATGCGGCGTGCCCAGGCGACGTTTCACGCGGCTGAAATCCAGGTAATTCCAGCAGCCACGGACTACGAGGTGCTGGAGGAACGGGAATTGACCCTGCTCGATTTCCTCCCGGATGCCGGGGCGTTGGAGACTGGTTCATCTGCATTGGAAGAGTACCTGGGGTTCTGGTTCTACCAGTGGCTAGGTTAGGCTGAATAGTCTCCGTGGCCGGATGACCGGCAAGGGCATGTTCAGCATTTCTGCCGGGTGGTGAGTGTTTCTTACGGAGCTGAAGCATGCTGGGAAATGGAAGTGGCTTGGGCGTCAATCGCCCGGTTGCCTATAATTCGTGGATTCTCGACTGCCTTAACCTGGTTCCAAAGCAGATGCGCATGGTTTTCTACGCCATCTCTGCCGCCGTCGGGATCGGTTTCACCGCATCGGTTTGGGGCGAGGACCTGGTCCGGATCTACGATCTAGCGGTCCGCAGCGATCCAATCCTCAAGGAAGCGGAGCAGATCCTGTACTCCAAGCATGAGGTCAAGCCCCAAGCCCGGGCGCTCTTGCTGCCGAACTTTGACCTCATCGCCGAGACCCAGTATCAGAGGGACGACATCTCCGGCACCAGCTACCTCGGCACCTCTACGTCTCGTCGGAACGATACCTACGGCTCACAGAGCGTGATGGCCGCCGTCACCCAATCCGTCTACAATCGAGCTGATTGGATACGCTTTGAGCAATCCGACAACACCATCGCGGCGGCGGAAGCGGAATACAGAGATGCCCAGATCAATTTGATGGTCCGCACCACAGTCGCCTATTTCGATGTGCTGCGCGCCGCTGATGCGGTCGGAGTCCAGGCTGCCCTGCTGCGCGCTAATGAGCACCAGCTAGAGCAATCTAGGCAACGTTTCGAGGTTGGTCTAGCCGCTATCACCGATGTCAACGAATCCCAGGCCGCTTATGACCGCTCGCGGGCTGACCTGATCGATGCGAAGCACACGTTGAATAACCAGTGGGAAGCTTTGCGGCGCATCATCGGACCGGTGAGCGTCCCCTTGGCGCGACTCGGCGCGTGGCTACCGCTGAAGCCGCCCCAGCCCAATGACATCGACGTCTGGGCCAACGCCGCGGTCAAGAACAACTATGGTGTGATCGCGGCCCTGGAGGCGTCCCGGTCTGCAAAGAAGCAGATCGAGATCGATCGCTCCGGCCACTTCCCCACATTCGGCCTGCAGGCAGGGTACAATCTGGCCAGGACCGGGGCGGAATCCGGTACTGACCGCGATACTGGATTCGTCGCCCTTACTATGCGCCTACCCCTGTATCAGGGCGGTTCCGTGATCTCCCGCACTCGCCAAGCAGGTTACGATTTTCGGGCAGCGCAAGACCGACTTGACCAAGCCCGGCGCCAAGTCCTGAATGCGGTGAAGGACGCCTTCCGCGGTGTCATCTCCAGCATCAGCGATGTGCAGGCGCGCCACGCCGCCGTCATCTCCACCCATAGTGCGTTGGAGTCTACGCAGGCCGGTTTCGAAGTCGGCACCCGCACCCAGGTCGACGTGCTTAATGCACAGCAGCTCCTGTTCCAGGCGGAATTCTATTATCTGAGTGCCCGCTACGACTACATTGTCAATGGGGTATTGCTGCATCAGGCTACCAGTACCCTGTCCCGGGATGTGCTGGTGAAAAGCAATGCCTGGCTGGATCCGGGGGATACAGTCCCACCGCCTTTCTATTGAGTCCGGTGAGGACTGGATCTGTACGCGTATGTCCGGAAACAGCCTTGGTAAGCTCTTCGTGGTGACCACCTTCGGTGAGAGCCACGGGCCTGCCGTCGGTGGTGTGGTGGACGGTTGCCCTCCCGGCTTGGCGCTCACCGAGGCAGATCTGCAGGTTGATCTGGATCGACGTAGACCAGGACGTTCCCGCCATACGACCCAGCGGCGCGAATACGACGGGGTGAGGATACTATCCGGTATCTTTGAAGGTCAGACCACGGGCACCCCCATTGGACTGATCATCCACAACCAGGATCAGCGATCCCAGGACTACACCGAGATCGCTACTAAGTTCCGGCCCGGCCACGCGGACTACAGCTACGCGGTGAAGTACGGGGTGCGGGACTACCGTGGTGGTGGCCGTTCTTCAGCCCGGGAGACGGCGATCCGGGTCGCAGCAGGGGGAATCGCCAAAAAATACCTGTATGATCGGCTCGGGGTCCGAATACGCGGCTATCTATCCCAGCTTGGCTCCATCCGTCCTGTGGGCTTCGATTGGGAGCAGGTGGAGAAGAATCCCTTCTTTTTCCCGGATGCCTCTGCCTTGCCGACGCTTGAGGCCTACATGGATACTCTGCGCAAGGAGGGGAATTCGGTGGGGGCTCAAGTGACGGTGGTGGCTGAGGCTGTCCCAGCAGGGCTCGGCGAACCGATCTTTGATCGGCTGGACGCGGACATCGCCCATGCGTTGATGAGCATCAACGCGGTCAAGGGCGTAGAGATTGGTGCCGGCTTCGCATGTGTGACCCAGAAGGGTACCGAGCATAGAGATGAAATCACGCCGGAGGGGTTCCTGAGCAACAACGCCGGCGGTGTGCTGGGGGGGATCTCCAGCGGTCAGGACATCGTCGCCCGGATTGCCCTGAAGCCGACCTCCAGCCTGCGCCTGCCGGGACGGACCATCGACCACTCAGGGGCAGCCACCGAGATCATCACCACCGGTCGACACGATCCCTGCGTAGGGATCCGTGCCACACCCATCGCCGAGGCCATGCTGGCCATTGTAATCATGGACCATCTGTTGCGTCACCGGGGCCAGAATGCGCAGGTGAAGCCGAGCCCTCCACGCATCCCGGCCACCGCAGACGTCCGCTGAATATTCCCCTCCATCTGGCTCTGTGCCCCAATCCTCTGCGTTCCCCTCCCTGGGCACCCCTAGGCCCGTGCTGCTGGCCAACATGGGGACCGGATTGCCCATCGTACAACAGGAGATTCGGTCTGATGCAGAAATCCCTGCAATTCCCTGCTTCGCAGGGTATCCATTCGAGGCACGCAAGGCCGTCACTGTTACGTGTCTGCAGAAACAGAAATAATCTAACACGCCTATCAAGAGAAATATTACTATATGAATGAGAATGATATACAAAATATTACAGAGGATGCATGAGAAATAAAAGGCTTGTCGGACTAATTACTTAGAAGAAACTGCTACAAGATTGAAGTTCAAGTTAATAGAGTCGAGTGGTTGTCACATTGTGTTCATGCATGAAAGAATCTGGTCCTATGGTAACAACCAAAGCCAAACATCCAATTAAAGCTATTTACATTAGCTAGTTTCTTGATCTACCTGGTGATATTGGAGTGCATAATCAAGAGATCAGTTCTACTACCGCTCTTTGGTCCCGATTCCTAACGCGCGCAGCTTTCGGTACAGGTGGGTACGTTCCATGCCTGCCTCCTTGGCCAGCTTGCTGACGTTACCGCTGTGCTTTGCTAGCTGGTATTCCAGGTAGCGCTTCTCGAATTGCTCGCGTGCCTGCCGCAACGGTTGCTCGAAGGAGACCTTATCCCCTGCTAGCTTGGAGGAAACGGCCGGGGTCGATCCGAGAGCGGTTTCGACCTCATCCTGGGTGATTTCGTCCCCAGCCCCCAAGATTAATACCCGCTGCACTAGGTTCTTGATCTCGCGTACGTTTCCGGGCCAGCCGTAGTTACGCATGAAATTCTGGGCTCCAACGCTGAACCGGCGGTAGGACAGCTTCTCATGGGTGGCGAAATAGTCCACATAATAGCTTAGCAGCTCGGGGACGTCTTCGTTGTGCTCACGCAGCGGCAAGATGTGCAGGGGTACCACGTTCAGATGGTAGAAGAGGTCTTCGCGAAAACGCCCGCTGCGTACCTCTTTTTCCAGCTCGTGTTGGGTAGCGGCGACGATGCGCACATCGATCTGCACCGGCTCGGAGCCCCCGACCCGGAGGAAGGAGCCGGTATCTAGGGCGCCTAGAAGTTGGCCCTGGACCTGCCGGTCCATGTCCGCAACCTCTTCAAGCAGCAGGGTACCGCCGGCGGCCTGTTCCAGGCTGCCGTAGTGGATGTGTCCGTCCTCCTCGCTCCCGAACAGCTCCCGCGTGGCATTGTTGCGGGCAATAGCGGAGACCCCCAGGGCCACGAAGGGGCGGTTCTTGCGGGTACTCTGGGCGTGGAGATAACGGGCAAAGGTCTCACGTCCGCTGCCCGCCTCACCGGTGATCAGTACCCAGGTGTCGTGTTGAGCGATGCGCCTGACTTGCTCGCGCAGCCGTTGCATGGCGGTGCTGTGGCCGACCGGCTCGTGGGTGACGGTGGTGCGTCGCTTCAGGCCCGCATACTCCTTCTGCATCTTATCCGCTTCCAGGGCCCGTTCCACCGTCAGCAGGAGCTTGGCCATGGAGAGAGGCTTTTCTAGGAAGTCGTAAGCACCGAGGCGGGTGGCCTCGACCGCGGTCTCTACCGTGCCATGGCCGGACATCATAATCACCGGACAGGGCAGACCATCTTCTTGTGCCCACTCCTTGAGGAGGCTGATGCCGTCGTAGTCCGGCATCCAGATGTCAAGCAGCAGGAGATCTGGCCGTCGGTCGCGCAGGGCGTGGCGGGCCGCCGCGCCGTTCTCAGCGCAGGTAACGGCGTAATCTTCGTCTTCCAGAATCTCCTGAACCAGGGTTCGGATATCCGGTTCGTCGTCTACTACCAGGATATGTGGTGAGCTCATGCGTTCCTAAGTCCTGTTGATCGGGTAGCGATGGTATCCGCGGCACTAGGCAGGTCGGAGCAGCTGGCCGCGCCCTGCCACACGGGGAACCGGGCCGTGAGGCGAGCCCCGGTGTCCACATTCTCGACCCAAATGATACCGCCGTGCTCTTCGATAATCTTCTTGACGATAGCCAGTCCCAGGCCGGTCCCTTTCGCCTTGGTGGTGACGTAGGGATCGAAGATGGTGCCCAGCAGGGCCTCGTCGATGCCTCCCCCGTTGTCCTGGGACCACAATTCGACGGAGTGTTGTTCAGCATGCTTGACCTGGGATGTGGCAACTAGGATGTGAGGTTCGGCACAACCCTCCACGGCTTCCTGGGCGTTCTTCACCAGGTTATGGATGACCTGGCGCAGACGCCGCGGATCGCCCATGATCCGGACACCCGGGGCCTCTAGCCTCAGTTCCAGGTGACTGCTTGAACCGGCGGCACGGTAGAGGTCCATGACCTCCGCGACCAAAGTGTCCAGGCCCAGAAGTTCAGCCTCTATCTTAGGCGTACGGGCATAGCTGGAGAAATCATTGACCATCCCCTGCATAGCCTCTACCTGCGTAATGATGGTGTGGGTAGCCCGGTCGACGATGTCTGCGTCCCGGTTCTGGAGCTTAGGTAACAGCTTGTGGCGCATGCGCTCGGCAGACAACTGGATAGGGGTCAGCGGGTTCTTGATCTCATGGGCTAGGCGGTGGGCTACCTCGCCCCAGGCGGCATCGCGCTGGGCTCTGATCAGGGTCGTGATGTCGTCGAAGACCACCACATGCCCATACTCATTGTCGTCTGGGCGTAGCAGGGGACTGCCCCGACAGAGGAGCACTTGTCGGCCCTCGCCGCCGAACAGCGTGATTTCGGTTCGCCACTCCTTGGGATCGTTCAGGTGCTCCTGCACCGTCTCCACCCAGCGCAAGACCTGCGGATGTCGCCGGGTGAGCCCGGCTAGGTCCTGTTCCTGCATCTCGGCGAGGGATAGACCCAAAATATGGGATGCAGCGGGGTTGGCGGTACGCAACCGCTGGATGGGGTCGATGGAGACGACTCCGGAGGATAGCCTGCCGAGCACCGTCTCCAGATAGGATCGTTGGGCCTCGACTGCCCGCTGGCTGCGGTCCGCGGTGTTGCGGGCCTGGGCGATACGCTGGGTCATGGCATTGAATGAGGTCACCAGGAAGGCGAGCTCATCATCGTGACGCGGCACCGGAAGTTGCTGCTCGTAGTCACCCGCAGCCACAGCCCGAGTACCGCGGGCGATGTCCGCTACCGGTGCCACTAGGCGCCGGGCTGTATGGAAAGCAGCGATAAGGGCTGCCATCAGGCCGAAGCCTAACACTAGCGACAAGGTGACAGAGAAGCTCAGTTTTAGGGATTGGCGCAGATAAGCAAGCTCGGCATATCGGTTATAGGCATCTTCCAGGCGTTGTGAGAGCCCGCTGATATGCTCGGAGGTTGGAAAGACAAGCTGTAACCTGAGCGAGTGGTCGATGGAATCCGCCACCAGAACCCGTACTACCAGCTCACCGCCAGTGCGGGTTTCCAGCCCGACATAGTTGGCACCGGGACGCACCCGCTGTAGGATTTCCCGATGCGGGTGATCTGGGACCAATTGCGTCGGGTCCTCGTTAGCGTAGCCTAGGACTTCCCCGCCAGGACCGAGGAACAAGGCCTCCAGTGCACCGGCCTGGCGTCGTAGCGTCTCCAAGCTCAGCGCCAGTGCCGCCGTGGCATCGTCTTCAAGGCTTGTGAGCAGTTGCTCAGAGTACTTAAGTAGCACACGTTGATTGAGGTCGAGGGAGGCCTGGTTGAGTGCGATCGCATCTTTCATGGCACGGTCTACCTCTACGTCAAACCAGCTATCAATCCCATGCAACAGGAAACCGAGTGAATAATAGTAAACCACACCCACTGGCAGCAGGGAGAGCAACACGAAGCGGATCAGGATGCGACCGGTCAGGCGTGAGCCAGCGGCCTGTCGGCGGTGGTGGCGCACGAGCTTGATAACATTGACGATCACCATCACCGCCAGGATCAAGAGTCCTAGGAGGACCAGGAAGAGTAGGGGTAAGAAGGTGCGGTTCAAGTCCTCGGAGTTCTGAACCGCGCTGCTCATGAGGTTTAGAGCGACGAACAGGACGATCATCAGGGCCGCGACCGGGAGCATTCCCGGATAGCGCAGGCGTTTCAGGGTTGTAAAGGCCATTGCGTCCAACCGCTGGAGAGCTTCCAAGCCGGAAACAGATAGGCAATGGGCCGCAAGGGGAGGGGGAGCTCCTCGATGTCCAGGGAAGCCTTGACCCAGAGTTTGAATGCCCCGCCCACTTTGCGGAGCCGTTCCCTGGATACCAGCTGGAGGCCATCGATCCTCCCCAGGGCAGCAATGGCTGCATCCCGGGTCACATAGTCGGAGCCCATGCCGCTGTCACCCGTAAGCGGGGATACCAGGTAGCGCTCGGACAAGGGCCTGTAGCGGATGAGGTAACGCAGCCGTTGGTCGACCAGGCTCCGGTTCCACAGGTTCCACACCCAGGCTCCGGCACCCCGCAGCTGGATATGGACTTCGAGGGTCAGGGGAACACCGTTGTCTAGGGCCTTCAGGGCCTCTATACTAAAGCCATAGACGATATCGACGCCCATGACCAGCATCCCCCCTTCGTCCCTGGTTTGCACTGCGGCGACGGTGAACTCTGCCGTGATGGGGGGAGCCGTGGTCAGCGTCCAGAGGGTGAGCAGTACCCAGGAGAGGTATCGCAGGTACCGCATCAACCGGATTTCTCCAGCAGTGCATAGTAGAATCCGTCGGGTCCTCCTTCCTGGGGCATGGTTTGGCGCCCGCAGGGACGTGCTATTCCCCAGGTCTTCTCCAGCGGGCGTGCGTGTACGTCATTCTGGCGTCTGAGGAAGGCCCGGATTTGCGCCTCGTTCTCCACCGGCAAGAGCGAGCAAGTAGCATAGAGTAGAGTGCCGCCAGGGACCAGCAGGGACCACAAGGCGTCCAGCATACGTGCCTGCACGTTGCAGAGCACTGGGAGATCACTGGACCTGCGTAACCATTTTATGTCTGGATGGCGGCGGATGACTCCGGTCGCGGAGCAAGGCGCATCCAGGAGGATGCGGTGGTAACTTGCTCGGGCCCAAACACCCCTAAGGACCGTAGCATCGCCCTGGACGACCCGGGCCGAGAGGGAGAGCCGACGCAGGTTAACCCGCACTTGCTCAAGGCGTACCGGATCAATATCCAAGGCCGTGAGATCCAGGTTCCCCCCAGCGCGTTCCAGGATATGGGCGCTCTTACCGCCTGGGGCGGCACAGGCATCGAGCACGCGCTCCCCCGGTTGGGCATCCAACAGCCCTGCGGCGAGCTGGGCCCCGGCGTCTTGGACCGAGATTAGGCCGTCTGTAAAACCAGATAGCTCGGCAGTGGGCACTGGCCGCTCCAGCGTGAGTCCCTGGGTAGTATCGCGGCTCGGGCGGGTTCTCAAACCGGCCCTGTTGAGCTGCTGCGCATACTGGGTACGAGTGGTCTTAAGACGGTTCACACGCAGAGTCATGGGGGGCTGGGTATTGCTAGCGGTGACGAGGTCGCGCCAGTGTCGCGGCCAAGCCGTCTGGAGCTGTTCCAGGAGCCAGCGTGGGAACAGCCAGCGGACCTCAGGGGTAGAATCCGGCAGGTTGAGCAAGCGTGCACGTTCGCGTTGAAAGCGGCGGAGTAGGGCATTAACCAAAGCCGGCGCCCAGGCCTTACCCATGATCCGGGCCGCATCCACAGTTGCCGCGATCGCAGCGTGGGGAGGAATACGAGTGTCCGTGAGCTGGTACAGACCCACCAGGATTAGGGCCTCCAGATCCTGGTCCGCATGCCTGAGCGGCCGGTGCAGCAAGGCACCGGCCAGGGCCTCCTGACGCGGCAGAGTACGCAGAACCCCGTAGCAGAACGCCTGGACCAGGGAGCGATCACGCTGGTCGTCCAGGTCTCCGAGCCCCGCCAGGACAGCGTCGAGGGATCGACCCTGATCTCGGACCGCATGCACGGCTAGGGCCGCCGCTGCTCGTGCCCTAGCACCCTGTTTCACCTCGTTTCTCAGTTTCTTGATCTCCCAAATGCGTTACGGCATTGCTAGGTATTGTAATGAAGAACTTCGCGCAGTCCGAGCACGTCCTGCATATCATAGAGTCCTTGCTCTTTGTCAGCGATCCAGCGTGCCGCCCGCACCGCGCCGCTGGCGAAAGCCGTGCGGCTGGAGGCCTTGTGGGCAATTTCCACCCGCTCTCCTTCCGTGGCAAACCAGACCGTATGCTCACCCACCACATCGCCAGCGCGGATAGTCTCGAAGCCGATGGTCTCACGCGCCCGCGCCCCGGTGTGTCCCTCCCGTCCGTAGACGGCAATCCGCTGCAAGTCCCTGCCCAAGACCTGGGCGATGACCTCCCCCATGCGAATCGCGGTTCCGGAGGGAGCGTCCACCTTGTGGCGGTGATGGGCCTCGATGATCTCGATATCGACCCCGTTTCCCAGCACCCGGGCGGCGACGTCCAGCAGCTTCAGGCACAGGTTGACACCGACACTCATATTGGGGGCACAGACAATGCCGATCTCGGCTCCCGCCTCGGCAATGACCCGGCGCTGATCAGGGGCAAACCCCGTGGTCCCGATGACCATCCGCTTCCCGGCGCGCCGGCACAGCTTGAGATGGTGTAGGGTAGCAGCGGGAGTCGTGAAGTCGATGAGCACCTCGAAGTCTGCAAGTATGGGCTCCAGGTCAGGATATGCTGTTACCCCAAGGTGCCCTGTCCCGGCTAACTCACCGGCATCCGATCCCAGTAGGCTGCTGGCGGGCTGCTCGGTGGCAACGCTGAGGGTCAAGCCCTCGGCCTCCGTAACCGCCCGGATCAGGGCATGTCCCATCCGTCCCCCGGCCCCGGCGACCGCAATTTTGATGTCTATCATTGTGCTCTCCTCAGCATGGGGAAAGGCCTGGTCCTGTTAAGTCAGGCCCCATCTTAGCCCAAGACCCGACGATCACCACAGGTTTTCTAGGAATCGGCCAGTTCTACTGAATAATCATCCATGCTGAAACACGACCTTGGATAATGGTTCAAATCCTCGCTGGTGCTGGATTCCGGCACTCCCTGCCGGAATAACGCGGTGGGGCCTGGAACCTAGAGGGTTCTAATCTCGGCATTGAACTGCTTAAGGCACATGCGCAACCGTCTTCCACAGCAGATCGCTGAAAATATGAAATCTTCCGAATTCCAACCCGATCCAGACCGGCGCCTCAGTGTCGCACCCATGCTGGACTGGACCGACCGCCACTGCCGCTATTTCCTGCGTCTGATCAGTCGGCGCACCCTGCTCTATACGGGGATGGTGACTACCGGTGCCTTACTCCGTGGGGATCCCAGGCGCTTTTTGCGCTTCGATCCCGCGGAGCATCCGGTGGCGCTCCAGCTCGGGGGCAGCGACCCGCAGAAGCTGGCTGCTTGTGCCCGCCTAGGCGAGGAAGCAGGCTTCGATGAGCTCAACATAAATCTGGGCTGTCCTTCCGACCGGGTGCAATCCGGGCACTTCGGAGCCTGCCTGATGGCCGAGCCGGAATTAGTCGCCGATTGTATCGCGGCTATGAAGGATACGGTGTCCGTGCCAGTGACGGTCAAGACCCGGATTGGCATCGATAAGCAGGACAGCTACCAGGATATCTGCGACCTGATCGGCACGCTGGCGGCGGCCGGCTGCGATGCCGTGATCGTCCACGCTCGCAAGGTCTGGCTGAAGGGCCTAAGTCCCAAGGAGAATCGGGAAATTCCGCCCCTACGCTACGAGGTAGTCCAAAGGCTCAAGGGAGATTTCCCCGAGCTCCCCATCGTCATCAACGGCAACGTCACCACGTTGGCACAGGCCCAGTCCCTGCTGTGTGGCCTGGACGGGGTTATGATCGGGCGCGCTGCCTACCGGAACCCCTGGCTACTCGCAGCGGCGGATATTGATATTCTCGGCGACCATCGCCCGCCGCCTAGTCGCCGCCAAGTCCTAGTGTCCTACGTCGCCTATTTGGAGCGGGAGTTGGCGGCCGGCGTGCCGCTAAACACCATAACCCGCCATATCCTCGGTCTCTTCCGGGACCAACCAGGGGCACGGCGCTGGCGGCAGGCTATCAGCGGGCATGTCCACCATCCAGGATGCGATAGCAGCTGGTTGCTGGAGGCGGCTCCGCTGGACTTGTGATGCCAATGCCTCAACTTGAAAAGAAAACCGGACGACTCAAAATCAGAGGACCTATCCATCGTTAGAGGTCCTATTCACCGAACCGCAATTTATAGTTCACATAGACTGGAGCGGAGCCTTCGGTTGCGTTGGGTATAAACCACGAATCACGCGAATTAGGCCTGCGGCTGATAGTCCGATGGTGGTTCAGAGCCCGCACCGAAGAAGAATTTCTCCATTTCCCCTTCGATAAAATTCCGGGCTTTGGGATCCACAGGGCTGAGGTGGTACTCATTGATGAGCATTGTCTGCTGACGTAGCCAGTCTTGCCAAGCCTGCTTGGAGATATTTTCGAAGATGCGCTTGCCGAGATCACCCGGGTAGGGTTGTCGATCAAGGCCTTCTGCCTCCCGCTGTAGCTTGCTGCATTGAACCATTCGACCCATTCTGGTTCTCTCCCCCTTAAGGTGTTGAAAGCATGTCCATGATTTCCTGCAGGATACGGGCTACGGGCGAGGCCAAGCCCAGGGTGATCGGCTGCCGCAGGTCGCGCCAGAGCACCCGGTTGCCGTCTGCTATCGTCTGAGACTCGGATTGCAGCTCGACCCGTAGTGGCCTGATGTCCAGAACAAAGTGAGAGAAGGTATGACGGCGGGCTGGTAGTATTTCAACCAGGCGCGGAGGAACACCGAGGCGTTGTCGGCACCAGTCAGCTACATCCTGTCCGGGATCGCACTCGGGAAAGCCCCAGAGCCCACCCCAGAGCCCGGTGGGTGTACGTGATTCCAGCAGTACCTCCCCGACCGGACTGAGTACCACGAGCCACTGTGATTCCCGGACCGGCAAGACCGTTCGCGGCCTCGGTCCCGGAAGGGCTGTCGGCCTGCCTTGCAGCAGTGCCGTACAGCCGTGGGCAAGAGGACAGCGATCACAGCCCGGTTGGTGACGGGTGCAAAGGGTGGCTCCGAGATCCATCATGGCCTGATTGTAGGCGCGGACCCTGGTCCGTGGCGTGCAGACCTCCGCAAGTGCCCATAAGCGGCGCAGTACGGCACTGCGGCCGGGCCAGCCGGAGATCGCAAAATACCGGGCTAAGACCCGTTTTGCGTTGCCGTCTAGGATGGGGTGACGCTGACCGAGGGCAAGGGATAGAATCGCCCCGGCAGTGGAACGCCCGATCCCTGGAAGTTCCCGGACCTGCCGGATATCGCGCGGAAAGTGCCCGCCGTAGTCGGCAAGGATAAGACCCGCAGCCCGATGCAGATTCCGGGCGCGAGCATAGTAGCCGAGGCCCGACCATAGGTATAGGACTTGATCCAGGCCCGCCATGGCCAGATCCGTCACGGTTGGGAAATGGGCCAGAAAGCGCTTGAAGTAAGGGAGGACAACGGCAACTTGAGTCTGCTGGAGCATAACCTCCGACACCCAGACCCGGTAGAGGCTCGGATCCTGCTGCCAAGGCAGATCCTTGCGGCCGTGCTGTTCGAACCAAGCCAATAAAGGACCCGCTATCCGGCCGGTTTCCACTTCAATGCCACCAAGTTAAGCATTACTAGCTGGCGGAAGGAGGAGAAACTACGAATCAGCGCGAATCGGGTTGTTTATGCCTATGTGAACATTCGCGCCGATTCGTGTGATTCCGTAGTTACCTATCAATATACCAACAAGGACTTCTCTGATTTGATCCATGCCATACTCTAGGAGTCGACGTCCGGGTAACGGAAGCGATCCTATCTCTTGTGATTTTCTCGTGATCCGATTAACTGTGTACTAAACTAGGAAATAGGTATTTTTACCAATCAAGCGACTCTAAGCCATTGATTGCTTAGGTGTACCGTAGACAAAAACCGTATTCTTAAAAGTACCCATAAATTCCGCGTATTAAGCCATCCTATATTGCATAAGTCGGTAGTCGACCACTCCTCAATGTGAGGTATACTTGCTTCAGATGCCAGACCACAACCAATGCAGCGATCTGTTTACTGCCATTGATCACGCTACCCGCTGGGTGTACGTGGAACATAAGACGGTCCGCGAGTGGCTTCCTCTACCCAGGTATCTGGGCCGATACACACCTCGAACACCGCCTGATCACGCCCAGGATCTCCCGTCGACTAGCGCATCGCCGCAGTCTTAGCCACACTGTCTGCTTCAATTCCGCCAAGCACCTGGCTGATACCAGCAAATGCTATATCCAGGTCCACAATCAACACATTCCCCAAAAGGCGTTAGAACCTAAGGGTACCTTGAAAAACCGAGTTTTTAGGCACGATTCATGCTTCTTACTGCGGTACGCATCGCCAAGGTCGTCAAACACAGCTGTCGTGTATATTTTCTGGCGTCGTCTGGAAACGGCGAATGAGCTTATGCTCAGCACCAATACTTATGTGATTCTTGTAGCCAATGTAACGTTTTCTGCACCTTCCCGTCCAATATCCATCGACATCTTTTTTGGTTCGCTTGGCTTCGCTCCAAGCTTCCGGAACTTTTTTACCCTCAGCTAGCCTCATAGACAGGAAATTTTGTAAGGTGCTCTTAATTCCACACCAGGGGCGTGCAGTAGGTCTTCCAGGTCGCTGCCTGCACGGTGCAAGCAGGTCGGACGTGGTTGATTCGGGCCAGCTGGCGGGGATCTAATTCAATGGCAGAACTGGTTACAGTGCAGTCCCGAATGATTTGTCGCAAGACTTTAAGATGCTTGTATTTTAAATAGAAAACGTGATTCCTGGTTTAAGGTCATGACATTGGACGGAATGTTATGAACGTCATACAGAAAGATTGTTGCTGAAACGGTCGATAACCCACCTGTTTCTTTAACAGTAATTATTCCGACTGATAAGGGTAGCCGATCATCATGTCAGTGATGACGTTGCGAATCATATTACTGCCGGTGCGCGGATTCCTTTCCGTAAAAACAACAGGCAGGGGGTATGGCAAAGGCAGAGGTCAGCGCCCGAACAGATTCTTGAAGCCCTGGCTCAATCCTTTGATTCCGGTACGCTCTTCCAGGGATTGGAAAAGTTTCTTGCCCTCTTCGCCGAGCTGGCGTTTAGCCGCCGTACCCAACGCGCTACCTAGGTCCAGATCCCAGCGTGGATAATCGAAGGATCCCTTCAAGCGCACAGGGATAGGGATCCCTCCTACCCGCTGTGGCTTGATAAACGTAGGCTCGAAGTGGTAGTCGATACGCCCTTGAACAAGATCAAGGGTACCGGCACCAGTGATATGCAGCTGATCTGCGGTTACGACCAAATCCCGATTGATCAGAATCCCGTTCCGTATCTCGGCGCTGGCACGCAGGTCCTTAAATTCGGTCTGTATCGGTAGATCCTCTGGCAACGCTGCACCCGATAGCCGGGCACTTGCTTCCCGGATCAACCGCTCCAGGTTGACGCCCATGACTACACCATGCGGGAAACGGATCGCCAAGGTGCCGGCAAGGCTACGCCGAAGCGCATCCCTGCTACGCCCGATGGCGGTCAGGTCGGCACTAATCTCGCCGCGCCCGCCTACCCGGTCGCCCCAGGGCATGCCCGCGAGCAAGTAACCGGATTCGATCTCCTTCGCCCGCTGGATCAAGATGACCTTGGGCTCGGTCCCCCTCATATCTAAGGCTAATCTGCCTGTCAGCTTGCCCGCACAGAAACGCTGTATCCGATTGTCGAGTTCCAGGCTCCTACCTTTGGCCCGAATTTCCAGGTTGGTATCGCCGAATCGCAGCTGGGCCAGCTTAAGCTCGCCGATGCGTAGGCGGCCTTCTAGCTCCGGATCACCGATGGGCCCCACGATAATCGGCGCACTCGCCAGTCCAGGCGTGGGGACCGATGAGGATACCTGGCTCGGCGGTACTGAGGTTTGCCCGGCTATTTGCTCGCCGGGAGGCAGATAGGCATCCAGGTCGAGCTGATCAGCCACCAGGTCGAATCTGGATCTCAGGGGGTTGGTCGAGATCTGCTTGATCTCTCCAGTAAGCCGCGTCTCATCAACCTCCAGTACCAGATCCAGCATCCCAAGTCGTCCGTTTTCCAGGTGCCAGCAGACATCCAGGGAGCAGCGTCGGAAGGTCTCAGGGTCTGCTGTTTGTGGCAACAACAGACCCTGGTGCGTCAACCAGGCACGCAGGTCGAAGGTATCGACCTTCAGGTCACCGGTGAATACTGGGGCAGACAGCAGCGTCTGTCCCAGTGCTGTGCCGCCTGCCGATAGGGCCCCGGAACGGATCGCAATGTCGGTGACCTGCAGGCGCTCGGTGCTTAGGTCCAGATCCAAGCGTGCATTGACCCTGGCCTCAATGCGGCCTCCAGATAGAGCCGCACCGAAGGCATGGACATCAAGGACCGTTTGGTCGGCCAGATAACGTCCAGCGTCGGGGTCCGCGTCCACCCTGGTGTGCAACACGAGATCTGCGGCCAAGTCAAGATCGAGGTTAAATCCCTCCAGCCGCACCAGCAGTGGCTCTAGCCGTATCGGCTGTGAGCTATCACCGATCTGGAGCTCGCCTTCGGCGTGCACAACAGCGGGCCGGTCCTCGCCACCGGCCCGCATCAAGCCGGCCACGCGCCAGACCACGGGCTGGTCGGATGTGACCTGGCTCGCCATAGCCTCTAGGTCCTCAAACGCCAGCCACCGCCCGAACCAGCGGTCGTCCCAGGTTACCTGGGTATCCGAGAGCTCGACCTGACCGATAGGGGGCCAGTCGGCTGCGGGATCGGCCTTGGCGGCCCAGGCGTCCAAGCTCCAGGGTCTGAGTGCCCGTCCCGCCCCCTGCAGTATCGTTGGTACCTGACCGGTATCCCAGTTCGCACGCCCCTGCCCGTCGCGGATTAGGTGCAGGCGCAGGCCCTCCACGCGCACCCGGGACAATTCGAGACGCCCTGCCAGTAGGGATGCCCAACGCGGATAAAGCCGTACCAGATCCGTCTCGGCTAGATCCTGCTCCAGGTCAGCGAGCGCTCCAGGCACCGACGCCTGCCTGATCTCCAGGACCGGCCTAGGAAACAGCGCGACCCGCAGGTTGCCCGGGATGACCAACCGGTGACCGGTAGCCAGCCTGAATTCAGCCTGAATGTCGTCCTTGTAGGCATTGAGGTCAACCGCATAGGCGGCGATCACCAGGGTGGCAGCCGAGAGCAACAAGAGGACAGCAAGTAATTTCAGTGGCTTGTTCATGTGTGGAGTGGATATCCCTCATGGATGGGTGCAGAATAGCACTCCCTTTCGACGCACTTTGTACCTTTGCGGTTCATACCGCATCAGCTAGAAGAGTGCCTCCGGCAGATCCAAACCGCATGGGAGGAGAGCCGGGTAGCGAGCCTGTTGGTCTCGACCGTCTTCCTAGACTCAAAATATACCCAGGAATGGGAGCTTCCGATCTTGTTGCGCCGACGGTTACAGAAAAATCTGGCGTGGTAATGGAACAGACAATCTGGCGACGTCGCTAGAACGGGAGACGGATAAAGTGATCAGAAAATGCAGGGAAATGGGCTTGGTGGGAAATTGCGTTGCAAACAACTTTTGTGCTTAACGCTCTAACGCTCCCAAATCATGATCCAGCCACACTGCCTACAGACTTATCGCCGGGAGCGAACGGTAGACTGATCCGCCCGTCATCCCAACTCGTAGGCTGGTTGGGGCAGGAACACCAGCGATCAAGCAGGCGGATGAAGTCGGCCCTGGGTATCTGCTCCGCACCCATGCGGATGAGGTGTACGGTCAATACTTGGCAGTCGATGAGACAAAAACTCCACGCCGCAAGCCTCCCGCACAGGTGGACGAGGGCCACCTTGGAGGCGTTGCTGATGCGGGTGAACATGGATTCGCCGAAGAACACCCGGCCGATGGCCACTCCATAGAGCCCCCCAGCCAGCGTGCCATCCTGCCAGATCTCGATGGAATGGGCGAATCCCCGGCGATGGAGTCTCCGATAAGCCGAGATCATCTCGGGTACCAACCAGGTGCCACCGCTTCCGGGGCGGCGAGCACAGGCGGTGATGACGGCGTCGAAATCCCGGTCCATGGTGGCACCGAAGTGGCCCTTGCGCAGGGTCTTGCGCAGGGTCCTGGAGATTCGGAGCCGCTCCGGGAAAAGGGTGGTCCTGGGGTCGGGAGACCACCAAAGGATGGGATCCCCGACGCCGAACCACGGAAAGATACCGCGCCGATAGGCGTTGACCAGTCGCGTCACGCTCAGATCCCCACCTACCGCAAGGAGGCCGTCCGGCTTTTGCTTTGCCATTTCCACATCCGGGAATGGTGCCTGGGGATTCCTGGGGTCGAGGAGGTAAAGCATCGAAAGCAGCAGCACGCGTCGGGACCTGACATTAGCCACGAAAGACATGAAATTGTCATCCCGATGCAGAAGGGATCTGTTCATGTTCTTTCGTGTTTTCCGCGGCTCTTGGTGAGTCAAAAATCTCCTAAACAGCACAAAGACGCAACGGTTTGCTGAATGCGATGAGGTTGGGCTGTCTACACATCTCCTCCAGCGTGCGCGGCCGCATGCAGTCGGGCTAGGGGTGCCACAAGCACAGTGGACAGGAGGCAAAGCAAGAACGGGTATTAGGTCAGTCGATCTTCAGAGAATCGACGCCGGTGGATGCGTCAAAGCGGAACAGGCCCTCATCGAGCCTCGGGTTGCGTTTGGTCCCTGTAAAGGTGAAGTACGTGCGCTGACCGAAGCTGTCCTCCATTACCAAGGAGTCGAGATGCTTGCCGATGAAGCCGATGCAGATCCTCACCACTTGGGTATCCTTAGTCTTGGGCCGCAACTCAACCCATTCGCGGTCATCCCCAGCATCCCAGGGGAGCACCCTGAAGTGACGGTCGATAGGCCCTTCTATCACCAACAACTGAGCCGGCGTGCCACCCAGGGCCTTGGCTTGGTTCTGGTGGGAGACCTGATTCAGATCCAGGTCGTGCAGCCACACGCGCTTGCCGTCGGCGACGATGACCTGCCTGACCGGATGCTTGTATTCCCAGCGGAACCTACCGGGACGCCTGAGATAGAAGGTACCCCTCGACTCCACCGCGCGGTCCCCGGCGGCATTCATGGTAATCTGACTGAAGTCGGAAACCAACGACTTGATCCCTCTTAGATAGCCTTGCAACTGCTCGGGACCGCCGCCGGCCATCGCAGAACTGCATAGCAGAAGCACCAGCAGGACAATCCACAGGCTGGTCAGCCGGCGTGACCCAGACCAAAAGACAGTGCCCTTTTCCGGGGCTAACGGATAGCGGATCATCCACATGTGAATCACTGGAACCGATGTACCACTTCATGCCTCGGGCAAAGGCGGGATTAGAACCTCCCGGTTGCCATTGGTCTCGGCGGGGCCAACTAGGCCGATGCGTTCCATCTCTTCGACCATGCGGGCAGCTCGGTTGTAGCCGATCTTGAATCTACGCTGTACGCCCGAAATAGAGGCACGGCGGGTCTCGGTGACGAACTGGACCGCCTCGTCGAATAGGTGATCCTGGTCCTCGGTGTCACCACCGGAGAGCTCCAGGTCGATACCGGGAATAGCCCCCCCCGTATCCTGCAGAACGGTGCTGATGTAGTCCGGTGCCCCCGTTTGCTTAAGGTACTCCGCAACCCGGTGCACCTCTTGGTCGTCTACGAAGGCACCGTGCACCCGTTGGGGAATGCTGGTACCGGGAGGAAGGTAAAGCATATCGCCCCACCCGAGGAGGTGCTCGGCCCCCATCTGGTCAAGGACGGTCCGCGAGTCTACCCGCGATGACACCTGAAAGGCCATACGGGTCGGGATGTTGGCCTTGATCAGGCCCGTGAGCACATCTACCGACGGGCGCTGGGTCGCGAGCAGCAGGTGGATTCCCGAGGCCCGTGCCTTCTGCGCCAAGCGCGCGATGAGCTCCTCCACTTTTTTGCCCACGACCATCATCATATCCGCCAGCTCGTCGATGATTACCACGATATAGGGGAGATGGGTGAGGTGGGGCAGCACTGCACCGGTCTCATCCACCCCCACTCCGCCTGGATCGGTCCTCAACAGAGGATCAGGGATAGGCACCCCGGCTGCCTCCGCATCCGCCACCTTGCGGTTGTAGCCGGCAATGTTGCGCACACCGAGCTGGGCCATCAGGCGATACCGGCGTTCCATCTCCGCGACGCACCAGCGCAGGGCATTCGCCGCCTCCTTCATATCCGTGACCACGGGGGTAAGCAGGTGGGGAATACCCTCGTAGACTGATAGCTCCAGCATCTTCGGGTCTACCATGATCAGGCGCACATCTTTCGGCGTCGACTTGTATACCAGACTCAGGATCATGACATTGATGGCCACGGATTTCCCCGAGCCCGTGGTGCCGGCGATTAAGGCATGGGGCATACGGGCTAGATCCGCGCACACCGGCTTTCCGGCGATATCAGTACCCATGGCCAGGGTCAGGGGTGCCTTGGCATCCTGATAGGTCGGGGAGGCCAGGACCTCGCTCAGGAAGACGGTCTCGCGGTGCTCGTTGGGAATCTCGAGGCCGATGACGGATTTCCCCGGTATGATCTCCACCACCCGCACGCTTACGGTGGACAGTGCCCGCGCGATGTCTTTGGCGAGACCCGTGATCTTGCTTACCTTGGTGCCGGGTGCAAGCTGAAGCTCCAGCAGCGCAACCACCGGTCCCGTATGAACCTCGACCACTTCCGCGATGACACCGAAGTCCGCGAGCTTGGCCTCCACCTGACGCGAGAGATTTTCAAGCATCTCTTCCGTGTAGCCCTTATCGCTCTTGCGTGAAGGGTCCAGGAGCCCCAGGGATGGAAATTCCCCCGTACCGAGAAATTGGGAGCTTTCAAGCCGGGACTCGTCCTGCACTGCCATGGGTACAACTGCCGTGACAGATTCCGACTGCTTTTTTGAGGGGGCAGGTTCGGTGACCGGCGACAGCTCCGACACCCTCGGCCCAGGTATCTCCAGGGCCCCGAGTAAAGGAGGTTCGTCCCATCTCACATCGTCCGCCGGAGACCAGCGGCGCCGCAACGGGAACCCCACCCCATCCTTTACCCACCGTACCAGCGCCAGGATAGCGCCCCCCAAGCCATCCAGTACCGCCAGCCAGGAGACCCCCAAGAGCCTGAAACCCACGAAGAACAGCCCGAACAGGAAAAGCAGCGTACCCTTGGGGCCAAAGGCCAGGAGCATATGGTCTCTAAGGAGCAACCCCAGCCCTCCCCCAGCCCCATTTGGCAGTTCGGTCCCGAGTTCCAGCAGGTAGATACTCGCGAAGGCACAGCCCGCGACCAGGGTGAATAAGAAGCCGAACCAGCGTAGCGCCAACTTGTAGAGCCGGATCTCGGGCCACGCTTCTAACTTGCGGAAGATCACGTAGCTGCTCCAGGCGACCATAACTGGGATGAGATAGGACAGAATACCGAACAGATAAAATGCTATATCGGAAAACCAAGCACCGACCTTGCCGCCCGCATTGGTCACGATGTGGCCATAACCGATGTGGGACCAGGCCAGATCCTGGGGGGAGTAGGTCACCAGGGCCAACAACAGATAAAGCGCTACGCATACCAAGGCCCACATCGCCCCTTCACGGATGCTGCGTTGCAGATAGTCACCGAAGGTCAGCGTCCCGACCCGAGTTGCTTGGATCACAAGTTAGCTCCCTAGTATATCTTTTAATATTACAACCTTACAGAGGTTTTCTCCTGTAATCAAGGAAAGATAATCCGGAGCGGGCCGTGATTATTCGATTGCCCCACTGTAATCTCATCGGAACCCGACTGCCATGGCAATCTTTAACCAACGTAACCAACGGGTCGCCTGCCAGTACAATGCGGAGGCGATATCAATTTCGGTGCCGTGCAAGACAGCCGAAAGGCTGCTTAGGGAATTGGATTGGAAAAGCTCCAGCGAGAACTCGGGGTTGCGCAGGTCGCCAAGCCGGAGATGAGTGGGCTATGGACAAGATATGCGTACCCGCCGGACTCAATCGGCTCCTGGCTGAGCTGCAGCGGTAGAATCGTTACTTTGGGCAGGCCCTCTGCGGTATCAGCAAGACTGCCCTGCGTATCTTGAGATTAGAGGCGTCCTGGTCACCAACCGCCGTGCCGGGATACCCCCGGATGCACGCCAGGAGATGGAATGCCTACGACGCTCTTGGTCAGTTCGAGGAGATCGTCGGATTTTATGACCAGGCTCTGGCGATTGCCCGCAAGATCAAGGATCGGCGAGGGGAGGGAAACGTCTGGGGCAATTGGGTCTCCCCTATCACCATCTCGGCCAATCCGAAAATGCTTATTGGCATCTTGGCGAGCCTTACGCGACAACCGACCCGAATCGCACCGTGGAGCTCATATCGGTGCAGATAGCATTCGAGCGCGAGATCGACCGAACGAGGCCAAATCATAAATGCAGATTGCAGTAAGATAGGGGGCACATTAGTCTCCGAGACTCTGCTCGTGCCCTCGCCATGGGGGTTAAAGATACAGAACTATTCAATAAATACAGTATGTTCTATGTTAGATTGAGTGCTGCACGTCGATTTTCGCTGCCTTTATAGATGCTATGAACTCAAAACTCCGCACTAGCTGCCGTTGCCATCCCTATTGATGTCTGACTATGCTGGGGCGGTTGGGAACCCCATGCCGGGACCCGCATCGACCACACCATCGGCAACCCACGACCACGTATTATTGGCACTGCGTATCAAGGCCTGGGGTCGCGCGTTGGGCTTCCAACAGGTCGGCATCGCCGATACGGAGCTCGGGCTTGCGGAACAGCGTCATGCAATCTGGCTACGCCAAGGCCGGCACGGCGAAATGGACTACCTGGTGCGCCACGGCATCAAGCGCAGCCGCCCCGGATCCCTGGTCCCTGGCACCCTACGGGCCATCTCGGCGCGTATGGACTACCGACCTGAGACCAAGGGCCGCTCCTGGGCAACGCTCGGGGACCCTGCCGCTGCCTTCATCTCCTGCTATGCCCTGGGCCGGGACTATCACAAGATACTCCGCCGCCGTCTGCGGCAGTTGGCCGAGCGCATGCGCGGCGAGATCGGTGACTTCGGGTACCGGGTGTTCGTAGACTCCGCGCCTGTGCTGGAAAAACCCCTGGCTGAGAAGGCGGGGCTAGGCTGGATCGGCAGGCATACCAACCTGATCAACGTCCAGGCCGGTTCCTGGTTCTTCCTGGGCGAGATTTACTGCGATTTGCCGCTGCCCCCGGATCCGCCGACCCGGAACCACTGTGGGACCTGCCATGCCTGCATAGATGCCTGCCCAACCCAGGCTATCATCGCCCCCTATGTACTGGATGCACGTCTGTGTATCTCCTACCTCACTATCGAGCTCAAGGGTGCCATCCCCTTGGAGCTGCGCCCGCTGATCGGAAATCGTATCTATGGTTGCGACGACTGCCAGCTGGTTTGCCCCTGGAACCGCTTTGCCCAGATCTGCACGGAGCCTGACTTCAAGCCCCGTCAGGGGCTTGACCGCGCCACCTTATTAGACCTGTTCTCCTGGAGCGAATCTGAGTTCCTAAAGCGCACCGAGGGTTCGGCCATTCGCCGGATCGGACATTGCGCCTGGTTACGCAACCTGGCGGTAGCTCTCGGCAATGGGCCTCCCTCCACGGCCGTCACGGCGGCACTTCGGGACCGCCTCAGGCACCCGAACGCGCTGGTGCGTGAACACGTCGCCTGGGCTCTCCAACGTCAGATCCTGTTCTTGAGTACAGGAACAGGGTCTGCCTCCACGATGGCGAGCGCGAGGTCCCACCTCACCGTCCTAACTAGATAGGATTGGGCAAACCGGAGTATGTCCGTCACAATAGTCTAGAGGCTCTGAATTTCCGCACGCGCTGCGAACAACTTCCGGTTGAAACCGCAGCTGCGGGAAGTACCCAAGCTACTGGAGCATGATGACCATGAGCGAATCCAAACACTATCGCCTACTCATCCTCGGGTCCGGTCCCGCTGGCTATACAGCAGCCATCTACGGCACCCGCGCCAACCTGAGCCCGGTGATAATCACCGGGCTTGAGCAAGGTGGCCAGCTGATGACCACCACGGACGTGGACAACTGGCCGGGGGATCCGGACGGTGTGCAGGGGCCGGATCTGATGGACCGTATGCGTCAGCATGCAGAACGCTACGAGACCCGGATCGTCTTTGATCAGATCAACCAGGTCGACCTCTCCGAGCGCCCCTTTCAGCTGACGGGCGATGCCGGTACCTACAGCTGCGACGCTCTGATCATCGCCACCGGTGCCAGCGCCAAATACCTGGGTCTACCTTCCGAGGAGAAGTTCCGTGGCAGGGGCGTCTCCGCCTGTGCCACCTGCGACGGCTTCTTTTACAAGAATCAGAAAGTGGCCGTCATAGGCGGCGGGAATACGGCCGTCGAAGAGGCACTCTATCTCTCAAACATCGCGTCCGAAGTGGTCCTGATCCATCGCCGGGACGCCCTGCGGGCCCAGAAAGTTCTCCAGAAGCACCTCTTGGGGAGGGTCGAACAGGGCAATGTCACAATCGAGTGGAATCACGTACTCGATGAGGTCCTGGGTAACGCGACCGGGGTCACCGGTATCCGCATCAAGCAGGTGCAAGATGGCACTACTAAGAACCTCGTGCTGATGGGAGTCTTCATTGCCATCGGGCACCATCCGAATACCCACATCTTCGAGGGGCAACTCGCGATGACCAATGGCTACATTGAGGTCCAAAGCGGTACCGCCGGTAGTGCTACCGCTACCTCGGTACCAGGGGTCTTTGCCGCCGGCGATGTCATGGATCGGATCTACCGCCAAGCTATCACCTCCTCGGCGACGGGCTGCATGGCGGCACTTGATGCTGAGAAATATCTCGATACCTTGGAGCAGGGCTAGGGGCTGTCAACATAATCGCCGTGCCAGCCGCTAACTAGGACAAAACTGCCCCGGTCGGAACCGAATATTACTTTTCCGCTTCTGCTCCCCTGCCCCCTATATAACTGTACCAATTTTATATTGGGCTATCCGGTGACTACTGCAAGCCCCCTTCATAATGACCTCATCCTGATCCTGGATTTCGGTTCCCAGTATACCCAGCTCATCGCCCGCCGGGTGCGCGAGGCTGGGGTCTATTGCGAGCTTCATCCCTGGGATCTAGATGCCGACCACATCCGTAGCTTCGGAGCCAAGGGAATCATCCTCTCGGGCGGCCCCCAATCGGTCCACGATCAAGCAACCCCACGGGCCGACGCCGCCGTATTCGATCTTGGCGTTCCGGTACTCGGCATCTGCTACGGCATGCAGGCCATGGCAGCCCAGCTCGGCGGCCGGGTGACCCCCTCAATCCAGCGCGAGTACGGCTACGCCCAGGTGCGCACCCGCGGCCACTCCCGGCTGCTGCGGGACATTGAGGACCATACTAGCCCTGAAGGCTATGGCCTGCTAGATGTCTGGATGAGTCACGGCGACTGGGTCGAGACCCTGCCGGAGGGGTTTCGCGCCATCTGCACTACGGACAATGCATCCTTAGCAGGCATGGCAGACGAGGAGCGGCACTTCTATGGCCTCCAGTTCCACCCGGAAGTCACCCATACCCATCAGGGGAAACGCATCATCAAGCGCTTCGTCCACTCCATCTGCGGTTGCGGCGACCTCTGGACGGCAACCAATGTCATCGCAGATGCCATCACGGAAGTCCACCGCCGGGTGGGTACCGACCAAGTGTTGCTTGGCCTGTCCGGAGGCGTAGACTCCTCTGTGGTGGCCGCACTGCTGCATCAGGCCATCGGCGATCAGCTCACCTGTATCTTCGTCGACAATGGGCTGCTTCGGCTGGGCGAGGGTGAACAGGTCATGCGCACCTTTGCCTGCCACATGGGGATCAAGGTCATCCGCGCCGACGCCGGGGAGCGTTTCCTAGCCAAGCTCGCGGGCGTTACCAACCCAGAGCGAAAACGCAAACTCATCGGCAACACCTTTATCCGGGTCTTCGAGGAAGCAGCAGAAAGGCTGCCTAGAGTCAGATGGCTAGCCCAGGGGACCATCTATCCCGATGTAATCGAGTCAGCGGGTGCCGAGACTGGCATGGCCAAGGTCATCAAATCCCATCACAACGTGGGTGGACTGCCAGCTACCATGAAGCTCAAGCTGCTAGAGCCCCTGCGGGGGCTGTTCAAGGACGAGGTGCGCAAGGTCGGCGTCGAACTCGGCTTGCCCTACGAGATGGTCTACCGCCATCCCTTCCCTGGCCCTGGGCTCGGAGTGCGTATCCTGGGTGAGGTCCGTAAACCCTATGCGGATATCCTGCGCTTGGCAGACCATATCTTTATCGAAGAACTGCACCGAGCGGACCTCTACGATCAGGTTTCCCAGGCCTTTGCTGTCTTTCTGCCCGTCAAATCCGTGGGCGTGGTAGGCGACAATCGCCAATACGACTATGTCATCGCCTTGCGGGCGGTCGAGACTCTGGATTTCATGACCGCCCGCTGGGCTCGGTTGCCCTATGACTTCCTTGATCAGGTCTGCCGCCGCATCGCCAACGAGGTACGCGGGGTCTCACGGGTGGTCTACGACATTACCGGCAAGCCGCCAGGGACCATTGAATGGGAGTAGACATAGCGATGCTTCGGTTCTTCCGTAGGCAGACCTCATATTTACACGATGCTAGATCTGTTTCAACCAACCAGCTTCCAAACTTAATGCGGAGTGACGAGGAGTGGATGCGCCTCGCTTTGGCATTAGCTAAGCAGGCAGCCGCGGCGGGCGAAGTCCCAGTAGGGGCGGTCCTAGTGCAGGCAGACGAGCTGGTGGGTACGGGCCGAAACCGCCCGATCACCGACCAGGACCCAAGCGCCCATGCCGAGATCTTGGCCCTGCGCGACGCCGGGCATCGCCTAGGCAATTATCGGCTGTCCGGCACCCGCCTCTATGTCACCCTCGAGCCCTGTCCCATGTGCGCAGGGGCTATCATCCAGGCGCGGGTCGATAGGGTCCTATTCGCGGCGGCTGATCCCAAGAGCGGTGCCTGCGGCAGCATCTTCGACCTGTTGCCCGCAGACGCCCGCTTCAACCACCACACCGATTGCACGGGCGGTCTCCTCGAAGAAGAATGCAGCCAACTGTTGCGGGACTTTTTCCAGGCACGGAGATGATCGAGGCCCCAACAGGAACTTAGAGGCCCGTTGACATTACAATCAATCAAATGGTTATTGAAATGGCTACAACCCAAACGGCCCGCACAGCGGACCCTACGCTAACCGTTTGATCGTTCTAGGATCTACAATATCAACACGACCTAGTGGAGAGTCACAGTAATATACGCAGGGTATCAATCAGCCAGTATTAGTCCCAGATACCCCGAAAGGGGTATCTGGGCAGGGTTGTGCATCAGGTAAATGGGTATGTCAAGCATACACTTATAGGCATTGACTAGAGCATTTCCTTCGATATCGATGCTTTAGGATGCGTGCCGTTTTAGTGGTGCGCACACTAACCTTGCGACGACCGTACACACCACCGGGCGTTTGGGATCATACGGACGCCGATAGACCTCCAGCACATCTGCCATGCAAGCAACGAATTCGCCGTATTGCTCCGGTGGAATGACCCAACAGGTCTGTCAACTGATTCCTTAGAATATGAAATAGGTTGAAACTATAGGTATAGGGCGAACTTCCAGTTCGTTCTAGAGCCCTAGGGCTGCCAGCATTATTTATGCTGGTTCTCCCGACAGCTAGACTCCGGGACTCCCTGCTGGAAGGACGGGGGTAGGGTCTGGTAGACTTCACTAATTAGGAATTCAGCCACTATCGGAATTCCCCTGTAAATTCTCCATGCTCAATTCAACCTGGGTTCTTCGGTGCCCAGGCGCGGAGATAAAGTGGTCCGGGTCAGACGTTCCTCGGCCTCTCGGTATTTGGCTGCGGTCTTGTCGATGATGTCCTGGGGCAACGCTGGGGCGGGGAGGGTCTTGTCCCAATCCAAGGTATCGAGGTAGTCACGGACGAACTGTTTGTCGAAGCTAGGGGGGCTGATGCCGGGGCGGTATTGGTCCTGGGGCCAGAAGCGGGAGGAGTCCGGAGTGAGCGCCTCGTCGATCAGGTGTAGACAACCGTCGGCGTCGAGGCCGAACTCGAACTTGGTGTCGGCGATGATGATGCCCCGGCCGCGGGCAAATTCGGCGCAGGTCGTATAGATATGCAAGCTGAGGTCCCGGACCTGTTCGGCTAGCTCGCAGCCGATGAGGGCGACGGTGCGGTCGAAGTCGATGTTCTCGTCGTGTTCTCCAGCGGCAGCTTTGGTCGATGGCGTGTAGATGGCCTCCGGCAGCTGGTCCGACTGCATAAGTCCTTGTGGCAGGTCGATGCCGCAGATCGCTCCTGTGCGCTGATAGTCTTTCCAGCCCGAGCCGATGATATAGCCGCGCACTATGGCCTCCATCGGCAGCGGGTCAAGCCGTTTCACCACGAGGGCCCGGTCACCGAGCAGGACGCGTTCCTCGGGGTCAGAGACGACTTGAGCCAGGGTGACATCGGACTTGTGGTTGGGGACGATAGTTCGGGTCTGCTCGAACCAGAAGTTGGAGAGGCGGGTAAGCACTTCGCCTTTACTGGGAATAGGCTGGGGCAACACGATGTCGAAGGCGGAGAGGCGGTCGCTGGTGACGATCAGCAGTAGGTCCTCATCGACCCGGTAGATGTCGCGTACCTTGCCGCGGTTGAGCAGGGCTAGTCCGGAGAGATTGGATTCGAAGAGTGCCGACATGGCTTATTGATTCCACGTGATGAAAAGGGCAAATATAGTAATCATAGCAATCCAGCGTGCCCTTTGAATAGCAGTCTTGTCTTTTACTTCCAGGATTTCTGACTAATAATCACTGTCAAGTCCGGGTTCAGATCCGCCAGGTCTTCGACAACCTGGAAGCGGTAGCCGTTGCCGCCGGAGGAGGCTTGGTAGATTTGGCTAAGCTCACGGTTTTCCTGACGGATCTGGAGGATTCTCCCTCAGTTAATCAGATTATGGCCGAGTACTTCAGCGAATCCTATCCAGCGTGGGCAGTGATCGGTGTCAGCGTCCTACCCCGGGGGGCGGCGTTCAACTCGGTATTTCTCAGCGTACTATCACTTATGTTGGGATTCGTTGCCTATCAGTTCTGCGCTAACGCCTTGGCGACGCGCATTACTACTGACACCGCATGTGCAAATCTTTTCTATCTATTATTGAACACAAAGATTACGCAGGTCGATATCGACACGATGTTTCTCCATCTGGCTGGCTGCATTGATATTCCGATTTACTACGAGTATTACGAAGGTCACCCAGACCGTATTAAGAGTTGTCTTCTTATGGACCATATATATTCATACATTCTATAATTCCATCAGTACGGGCAAGATTATTAATCACTATGCATCTGGTGAGATCCAGATGTAGCTGGACTAACTCTGTGGATATCCTGAATTCAGGCATGTCCACAGAAGCGAACGTCACTACTACCCTGGATTTGCGGAAAAGGTTGGAGCACACGACACAACTTAGGAATCTGGAAATGGTAATGCGAATCCTCTTTTTCGTCGCCTGGACACTGGTTACAATCCTGCTTGTCGCCTGTGGCTCTAGCCTTGAGAAGAGGGCCGTAGATGCGTCGTCTCAGCAGGTACGAACGACAAGCCGCGTGTGGGTTGTACCGCCTGAGACGCGGCAGGCCAAGTCAGTTCGTGTATTCGGGCGACATAGTCCCACCGAGCAGTCGTCCGGCCTCTCTGGCGATTATGCAGGCTATCCTGCCGCGGCGCGGTTGACTGACAAGCTGGTGCGGGAGAAGGGCTTCAAACGGACCGACCTGGAATGGATCCTCGCGCGGGTCGAGCGCCAGCAGCGGATTCTCAATCTCGTCAGTCGCCCCAACTCCAAACGGTCACCGCGACCGACCGGGGTCTGGACCCGTTATCGTGCCAAATTCCTCACCCCGGACAATATCTCAAAAGGTATCGACTTCTGGCGCCGCTATGGCAAGGTGCTTCGGCGTGCTCAGGCCCGATACGGGGTGCCACCCGAGTATGTGGTCGCCATCATTGGTATCGAGACCCGTTACGGCGGTTATATGGGGAAACACCGGGTGATCGATGCCCTGGCGACCCTCGCCTTCGATTATCCGCGCCGTTCCAAGTTCTTCACAGGCGAGCTCGAGTCCTTTCTGATCATGGCCCGCGACGAGGGTCTGGATCCCTTCGGACCTAGGGGCTCTTACGCTGGTGCCATGGGGTGGGGCCAGTTCATGCCTTCGAGCTTTCACCGGTGGGCAGTGGATTTCGATGGCAATGGTCGGCGCGATCTGTGGAACCCAATAGATGCCATCGGCAGCGTCGCCAATTACTTCGCGTCCCACGGGTGGCGCGAGGGGGAACCCGTTGCAGTTCGCGCGTCCGCGAACGGTGCGGGTGCCGGGGCGATGAAGACGGGCTTCGATACCAGCTATAGCCTCGCAGCCTTGCGTCGGCATGGAATCACCGTGCCCGCCGGACTCAATGATAGGGAGCGGGTCAGCCTGATCAAGCTGGATGCCGCCGGTGGTTACCAATACTGGCTTGGGCTGAAGAATTTCAGCGTGATTACGCGCTACAACCACAGCAGTTACTATGCCATGGCGGTGCACCAATCCGCGCGCGCGTTGCGATCACGACAGAGCCCCAGTGAGGAGGCCGTCTTGGCCCAGGCCAGATAACGATGGGAGCAGCATGAATGACTGTCAGTTCCGTATAGTTACACAAATTCAGAACATTGTGGATTAATCCCCATTGAGGGTCACCGTTATCCGGCGGTGCTGGGCATGGATGCGGTGCTCGTAGAGATAGATTCCCTGCCAAGTCCCGAGGGCACAACGCCCCTTGCTTACCGGCAAGGTGAGGTCTGTCTTGGTGAGGATGGTGCGCACATGGGCTGGCATGTCGTCCGGTCCCTCCTGGGTGTGGTTGAATAACGGATCTCCGTCCGGGACCAAGCGGGCTATGAAGGTCTCCAGGTCGTGCCGGACCGTGGAATCGGCGTTCTCACACAGGATCAGCGATGCGCTGGTATGGTGTACGAAGGTATGGCAGATGCCCGTCACCAAGCCGCTCTGGCGCACAGTTTTCTCTACGTACTTGGTAATATCATAGGTACCTCGCCCCCGGGTGGCGATGGTAAGACGCTGCTGAATGATCATGCGGAAGACTGCAATTTTGCGTGAGTAGTTAAACAGTTATCCGATTTTCCTAGCACGTTGAATCTCACCGCCGCGGTGTTGGTTATGTCAGAGCCGGACTTCTCCGCCTTTTCCGAAGAGACCGATTACGGGGCCGGGGACCCGCAGGTGCGGGTGCCGCCCCACTCCATTCAGGCGGAGCAGTCCCTGCTCGGCGGTCTGATACTGGACAACGAGACCTGGGACAAGATCGCGGACAAGGTGGCGGCGGGTGATTTCTACCGCCGTGAGCACCGCCTGATCTTCGAGGCGATCCACCGTCTGGTGGAAGCCGACCAGCCCTGCGATGTGGTGACCCTGGCGGAGTCCCTGGAACGCATCGGAACTCTCGAGGATACCGGCGGTCTCCCCTATCTGGGCGCCCTGGCCAAGGATACCCCAAGTGCTGCCAATGTGGTGGCCTATGCTAAGATTTTGCGCTTCAACTCGGTGCTGCGGCAGCTCGTTCACGCAGGCACGGAGATCGCCAATCTAGCCTACAACCCGGGGAATCGCAAGGACAACGAGATTCTCGACGAGGCAGAGCGGCGAGTGTTCAAGATCGCCGAGCAGCTGACGCGTGGGGGTGGTTTCCAGGGGATCAGATCACTCCTTGTCACGGCTATTGATCGCATCGATCAGCTCTACAACAGCAATGAGCGGATTACAGGGCTGGCAACAGGGTTCCCGGATTTCGATGACATGACCTCGGGGCTCCAGAACTCAGACCTGATTATCGTGGCGGGCCGGCCGTCGATGGGGAAATGTGTCCAGGCTGATACCGAAATCCTGCTGGAAGACGGTAGCCTGGAGACGATAGAAACCATCTATCGTCTAAGATGCGCGCATCTCCTATCCCTGGATAGACGTTGGAAACTCAGGTTGACATCTCCTTCGGCCTATGTAGATGATGGAGAGAGGCCGGTTTTTCGGGTAACAACGCGTTTGGGGCGATCAATCGAGACTACCGCTACCCACCCCTATCTCACACCTTCCGGATGGAAGCCACTGGCAGAAGTAGCCGTCGGGCAACGCATCGCGGTCCCGCGGAGATTGCCTATATTCGGCGACCAGGGTATGGAGGAATGTCGGATAAAGCTGTTGGCGTATCTGCTGGGTGGTGGTGCTCTGATCCAAGTCGAGTCCTTCGGTGAGATACGGGCTAGTGTGCGGACACGGCGTGACCAGGCACCAGATAGTCTCGTCGCAGCGGGCACCTCCTGGATTGAGGAAACTCGGCCTCGAGTTGCGGAACGGTTGCGTCGCGCACGTGACGTATCATCCTGCTCCGACCGTCAATTTGCCTACGCCATCGGCGCGACGGCGGCGAGGGCCTGTAACTGGACCAAAGGCAACACAATTCCAGGAAGACACCTGTATCGCAAGATCTGCGCCTTTTTTGGTACGGAGGAGGGCGGCTGGCTGCCTGCCGGGCGCGACAGTATAGCAAATAACGCGCCTAATGCCCTTGCCAGTTGGCTCGACGACCTGGATGTTTGGGGCGAGGGTGCACACACCAAGCCCATCCCGGATTGCGTGTTCCGTCTGCCCCGGACGCAGCTTGCGCTCTTTATCAATTGTCTCTTTGCCATCGACGGTTGGGCGAATCTGCTCGCGAGCGGTCAGGCGCAGCTGGGCTATGCATCGGCCAATGCGCGCCTGATACGCCAACTACAGCACCTCCTGCTGCGGTTTGGTATCATCGCCAAGTTGCGTAACCGGACGGTTACAAACGGCGGGAAGCGATTCACTGCTTACCAACTCGATATCACGGATGCTGAATCCATCCAGGTCTTCGTATCCGAGATCGGGATCCTCGGTAAGGAAGGTGAGATCACGCAGGGAGCGGACGCAATCGTCAACAAACGCCGTCAAACCAACGGGGACACGCCTTGGAGCTGCCTCGCCCGACGGGCAGGCATGGCTGGTGCGGGCAACATCCATGTAGGCTCGCGTTCACGCTGCCGCTCGCAGTTCATGCGTCCGGCAACGGCCACGGGAGATCAAGACCTAGCAGACAACGACATCTATTGGGACGAAATTAAGGCCATCCAGTATGTGGGGCATAAGCAGGTCTATGATCTCACCATCCCTGAGACCCATAACTTCGTTGCCAACGACATCTGTGTGCACAACACCACCTTCGCCATGAACATCGCGGAGAATGTGGCGGTGGAAACCCAGCGTCCGGTGGCTGTGTTCAGTATGGAGATGCCAGGAGAGGTACTGGCCATGCGCATGATGTCGTCGCTGGGCCGGATCGATCAGCACCGGGTGCGAACGGGTAAGCTGGAGGAGGACGAATGGCCGCGCCTGACCTCGTCCGTGAACATCCTGTCCAAGACCCGGTTGTTCATCGACGACACGCCAGCCCTGTCGCCGACCGAGCTGCGCGCCCGTGCCCGCCGTTTGAAGCGCGAGCATAACGACCTAGCGCTGCTCATCATCGACTACCTGCAACTAATGCAGGCCCCCGAGGCACATGAGAGTCGGGTAGCGGAGATCTCGGCCATCTCGCGATCCTTGAAATCCCTGGCTAAGGAGCTGGGCATCCCGGTGGTCGCCCTGTCCCAACTCAACCGCAGCTTGGAGCAGCGGCCCAACAAGCGGCCCATCATGTCGGATCTGAGGGAATGCGTCAGTGGTACCACCCGCGTCATGCTGAAGGACGGTCGCAGGTTGCCGATTCACGAGCTGGTCGGCACCCAACCGGACGTGTGGGCCGTCGATGCCAACGACATGCTGGCGGTGGCCCGTTCTGACCGCATCTGGGCCGTGGGCAACAGGCCGGTATACGCACTCACCCTGGCCAGTGGGCGGGTGCTGCGGGCCACCGCCGAGCATCGTTTGCGTACCTTTGATGCTTGGCGTCGGGTGGAGCAGCTGCACCCTGGTGATCGACTAGCCGTGGCGCGGAAGCTACCGGAACCCCCCTCCCCGCAGCGATGGCCCTCGCGGCGGGTGATCCTGTTGGCCCATCTAATCGGTGCCGGCCGTTACGTCACCGGCCAGCCGCTGTGCTATACCACCGCTTCGGAGGCTAACAGTCGCATAGTTATCACATGTGCCCGATCATTCGGAGCGCGGATCACCCGCCGCGCGGGATCTGGCTGGCATCAATTGGTTTTCAGCGGCAACAGCAACCGCTGGCTACGGGAGCTCGGCATCTTCGGCCAACGCGCTCATGAAAAGCGCATCCCCGAGGTCCTGTTCCGTGCAAATAACGCGCAGCTAGCCTTGTTTCTGCGCCATCTCTGGGCCACTGACTGCAGCACCATCTCGGCCCGCAAACCGAGACAACGGGGCGGCCATGGGGTTTATCTGAGCACCAACAGTCGTGCACTGGCCGAAGACGTGGCCGCGTTGCTGTTGCGCTTAGACATTGTGGCTCGGATCCGGTCGGTTACCAGCTCCCGTCGCACGACCTACCGAGTCTGGATCAGTGGCACAGCGCATCAGAACCGCTTTCTGGCCACGGTGGGTGCATTCGGTCCCAGGCAGATGCAGGCCAAGCAGGTGGCGCAGGTGCTGGCGGATATCCGGCCTAATCCCAATAGGGCTCAGTCCCAGGCTGCCGCGCGACGCGATGACAATGATCTGCACCGGCACGCGGTCAGCGATCTCGTCTGGGATCCCCTGGTCGCGATCAAGCGGGACGGGACGGAAGCTGTCTACGATCTCACGGTGCCTGGTTTCGCGTCCTGGCTAGCGGACGGAATCGTCAGTCACAACTCGGGGGCGATTGAGCAAGACGCAGACCTGATCGCTTTCATCTACCGGGACGAGGTCTACAACGAAGACAGCCCCGACAAGGGCATCGCCGAGATCATCATCGCCAAACAGCGCAATGGTCCTATCGGGACCACCCGGCTCACCTTCCTTGGCAAATACACCAAATTCGAAAACTACATCACCGATATCTATCAGGATCAGGGTTATTGATCTGGAGTCTACAATTAACATTAATTGATCTACAGATTACGCAGACAATCTTACGCATGGGGATTCAAGTGGTTAGTAAACGCTACGTATCTTCTGCTCTTACTCGTATACGTTCATAGCATGTTCAAGCATCAATCTCACATTGGATACATCCACACGACAAATTCCATCAAGTTTGTACCTCATATCTTATTCTGTTTGTTACGGCAATCTTATACGCAGGTTGTCTGCGATCTAAAAGTATTTGGCACGTCTCATCACTCCGATCACCGTAGGCATAAGCCACAACTCCATCGGATTTATTTATTCAGCGCAACCTAAACCCAGACTTTGATGACAGTGCTGAAAACAAACGCACATAATTCATCTACCTCCAACACTGGAGTCTACTCGGGGGCAATGGGGTTTAGCATGGCTTCAAGAGGTGGCAGCTGTTCTGCCTTTCTATAACTACGCATTCAACGGAGGTATGGATGCCTAATAATACCTTGTATCCAATCGCCTTCCGCTATGCCCCAGGCAGCGGCTAAAGGCAGGTGTTAGCACAGACAGGGTGCGTAGGTTCTCAGCGTTATGGTTTTTTTATCCACAGATATTATCGGTACTCCGGTACCTCTGTGCGAGATAATGAACGGCTTCCACCCGCAGGCAATCATCAATCATGCGGCTCTCCGACATAACTTGGCCTGCGTGCGGTGCCGGGCCCCGGACAGCCGGATATGGGCGGTGGTCAAGGCTAATGGTTACGGGCACGGGATGCTGGAGGTCGGGACCACCCTCGCATCCGCGAATGGCTTAGCGGTGGCTAGGGTGGAGGAGGGGATACGCCTGCGTGAGGCAGGGATTACTAAACCCATCCTGGTCATGGGGGGATTCCTATTCGACGATGAGCTCGCTTCCGCTTGCGCGCGCGGGCTCGAATTGGCGCTACACCGGCCTGCACAAGTAGCGCTCCTGGAGCGGACCCAAACCACCAGGCCCCTGCGCATCTGGATCAAGGTGGATACGGGCATGCATCGGCTAGGGTTTGATCCCCAGGAGGTGCCGGCTCTGCTCGCGCGCTTGAATGCCGCTCCCCAGGCCACAGGTCCGCTGGGACTCATGACCCACTTGGCCCAGGCCGACGATCCACACGACCCGCTGACGCAATTGCAGTGCGCTCGGCTACGCGATCTGGATCCCACTGCGCAGCATCACTTAAGCATTGGCAACTCCGCCGGCATTCTGGGCTGTCCTGCATCCCGGACCCACTGGGTACGCCCCGGTATCATGCTCTACGGAGCCTCGCCTCTGCTCGGGCAGACCGCCGCCGAGCTAGGATTGCGGCCGGTCATGCGGCTCGCAACACGGCTCATTGCCGTGCGTGCTCTGCACCGAGGGGATGCTGTAGGCTATGGTGGCACCTATGTGTGCCCAGAAGACATGCCGGTGGGGGTGGCAGCCATCGGCTACGGCGACGGCTATCCACGCCATGTACCCACGGGAACCCCGGTGCTAGTCGGCGGACAGCGCGCGCCGCTGGTAGGCCGCGTATCCATGGACATGATCAACATTGATCTTCGGGGACTGCCCGCTGCCAGGGTCGGGGACCCCGTCACCCTCTGGGGTGCGGACCTGCCGGTGGATGAAATCGCGGAGCGGGCTGGCACCATTTCCTACGAGCTCCTATGCCAGATTACCTCACGGGTGAGGATGGCGCACCAGGGTATGGAGTCGTTGCCGTAGTTCCGAAGTACTGATAACAGGGGAATCGTTTTTTTGCCGCGAATGAACGCAAATCAATGGTTCACTGTTTGGGATTTTACCCAAATCATCCGGTAACCGAGCTACGCCGTTCCTTCACAAGAAACCTCATGTATTCCGTTTCTTCTTCAATGCATTAACTTGCTCGATTCATGAGCGTTCGGTTGCCTTTCCAATCTTATGGCTAAAATCCGTAACGCCTACGTCTGCAACGCCTGTGACGTCAGGCTACCCAAGTGGAGCGGTCAATGCCCGGACTGCGGGGCCTGGAATCTAGTTGAAGAGATCCCCGCGCTGCTGGCAACGGCTGGCTGCGCCGGATATGCTGGGGGCGTCGAGGGCGGCGTTGAGGAGATCCTGCCCACCGCCGTGGAGCCACAGGAACGCGCCCGCTTGGGAAGTGGTATCGCCGAGCTCGATCGGGTACTCGGGGGCGGGCTAGTCCAGGGCTCGGTAGTACTCATCGGCGGCGATCCGGGGATTGGCAAATCTACCCTGCTGCTTCAGGCCTGTGCTGCCTTGGGACAGGGTCATCCGGTGCTCTATGTCTCGGGTGAGGAGTCACCCCAGCAGGTGAACCTACGGGCACGGCGGCTCGGGCTGACAGGGAAGGGAGTACGCCTGCTGCCGGAGACCTGTGTCGAGCGCGTGCTGGCCTGGGCTGTAGCGGAACAGCCGCGGATCATGGTCGTGGATTCTATCCAGACCCTGCACACGGAGCTGTTGCAATCGGTGCCGGGGTCCGTCTCCCAGGTCCGGGAGACAGCAGCCCAACTGGTGCGCTTTGCCAAGCAGGTGGATACCGCGATATTCCTGGTAGGGCACGTGACCAAGGAAGGTACGCTGGCCGGTCCCCGGGTGCTGGAACATATGGTGGATACGGTGCTCTATTTCGAGGGCGAAGGCCCCGGCCCCCTGCGCCTGATTCGATCCATCAAGAACCGCTTCGGCGCCGTCAACGAGCTCGGCGTCTTCGCCATGACGGACCGCGGCCTGCAGGAGGTATCCAATCCCTCGGGTATCTTTCTGTCACGCCACGCCAAGTCGGTGTCGGGTAGCCTGATCATGGTGACCTGTGAAGGCACCCGGTCTCTCATGATCGAGGTACAGGCCCTAGTAGACGAGAGTCTGCTCGCCAACCCGCGGCGGGTGACCCTGGGCCTGGATCAGAACCGGCTTGCCATGCTGCTGGCGGTGTTGCACCGCCACGGCGGGGTTGCCATGTTCGACCGCGACGTGTTCGTGAACGTGGTCGGGGGTGTGCGCATCACGGAAACGGCTGCCGACCTGGCGGTCCTACTAGCAGTGCTCTCCAGTTACCGTGACCAGCCCCTGGACGCGGAGCTCGCGGTCTTCGGCGAAGTGGGCCTGTCCGGAGAGATCCGGCCCATCCCCAACGGCCCTGACCGATTACGCGAGGCGGCCAGGCACGGCATCCGCCGGGTCATTGCCCCCGCAGCCAATGTCCCCAAATCGGGTATCCAAGCGTTGGACGTCGTGCGAGTGAAAAACCTGAATGAAGCCATTGATGCGGTGTTGAACTGATCTGAATGATTTGTGTGAGGCTCTTTATTCCACTCCCCTCTGCGACGGCTGCACCAAGTGTTGTTTGGAAAAGCTTACCGACCATTTGGTATCCGCTGCTCACCGGCGATCCAGGAACCGTGCAGGCAGGGCGCTAGGCGTGTCATCAGCGAGAAAACAGCTAAACCTATCAACCACGAAAGATATGAAAAGAATCTTTTTTCTAAACAAAGCCAAATCATTCAGGGAGGATCCTATTCAATCCCGGCGCTGTCCGGCATTGCCTGGACGAGTGTCTTGTTGGGTTACGGCGCGTTCAGGATATCAGCGTGCCCAATACTTGAAGTGAGGCGGTGAGTATAGCCCACCCTACAGGCATGTGTCCGAGAAGCTTGATAAACGCAGCTTCGTCAGGTCTCCCCAGCCAGATCAAACAGCTTATCCAGATAAGCTATCAATCTACGCAGCTGGAGTGCCATGATGGCGAACTCAGCGTCGAAGCGGCCCGCTTCGTCTTCGATATCCGGCTCGCGAGCTTTGTCGAGCAGGGCCTCGGCAAAGCGCAGACGGCGCAGTGAAAGGTCTTCCTGCAACAGAAATTCCAGCTGCTCCCGCCACTGGAGGGCGAGCTTGACTACCTCCTTGCCGGCACGCAGGTGGGTAGCGATCTCCTCCGCCCCTAAATCCTGTCCGCTGCAGCGCGCCAAGGCCCGTTCGTCGCGGGAATCACGCAGCTCACAGACATCTCCCAGCGCTAGGCCCTCAGGCATCTCTCCGGTCGCGACCCACTGGGTCATAAGACCTGTCAGCGAGTTCCTCGTCCGTGGCGGACGGACCCGAAACGTGCCCAGGGTCTCCCGTAGCAAGCTAACCAGCTCCTCAGCACCCTTTTCACTGGCTGCATCCACGACCATCCAGCCGGCCATCAGATCCAGGTAGGCGTGGATCTGCCGCGACCGGGTGAAGGCCCGCGGCAGCATATCCAATATGACCTCCTCACGCAGCTGTCGGCGCTCCCTGCGCCCCACGGTGCATGCCTCCGACTCTTCGAGGTCCGTCACCCGCTCGTCCAGCGCCTCGCTGATCACGGTAGAGGGTAATAGACGCTCCTGGCGCCGCGCGCACAGAGCAATGCAGCCGTTGCCCGCATGGCTCAGTGCCTGGGTCTGTTTCCCTAAGGGTGGATGCCAGCCGAGACTGGCGGTCTGCAGCGGGCCGCAGGGATGGAACCGACGTTCTACGAGCCGCGCCTCAAGGCTGTCCGCATCAATAGCGGACGGTTCTTCCAGGCGATACAGGCGGACATTTTTGAACACAGTGACCCCGATTCATTTAGCAAATAGATAGGATTATAAAGGGGGGAATTTCGCGTGTGGATATCCCTTCCTGCCTCATATTAGATACCTTAGATGGTGTTCCTGCCTTGAACAGTGATCTTTTGGAAATGTTCAGGTGAGTCAGTAATCAGCCAACCAATAAGCACGAGGGGCAGGGCGACTCCGATCCCCGAGAGTATCTAGACCTAGAGTCTGCGCTCACGTAGCCAAATCCACAGCCGGGAAATGGAGATCAGAAAATATCCAGAGATATCCATGGTGGTCTACCGCGAACTTATGATAAGACCAGCATATGGAGACTAGCGGTCGGTCCTTGAAGCATGCAGGTCAGAGAGAGAACTACGAATCACGCGAATCGGCGCGAATAAAAACAATATTTTTAGGATTAAAAATCAATATGGCATAATCTTAGGGTCATCTGTGTGGACCGTTCGAGTTGTGGTCATTTAACACATAAAGAAACAGTTAGTTAGAGTTAAATGTCATCAGGACCTAGTGGTGCGTACACTGACCTTGCGACGACCGCTCAAGGGTTCAGGGGCCACTTCACCGTTTTGCTCCGATGGAACTACGCTGCTGCGTTGCCTTTATTCACAACTCCGTGATCTGCTCACGCTCCTAACTACAATAATAGGAGAAACCAGAGACGAGTTAAACCACCACCTCTATACCAGAAGAATGGCCCAAAACGAGGTACTATGGGTGTTCTTGATACGAATTCAGGTTGTTGATTGAGAACACCCCCTAACCCTAGGTAATCGTTAGGATCCCAGATGTTTTTGCCATCCGTGGTGCCAGATTCTGGCAACACTTACCGGTTGATGCCACACAACCTCCAACCATCCAAGCTCATTCGGGTCGGGCTTGCCCTGGCGGTGGCGTTTCTGACTCTGCTGCTGCTGTGGGCGCTGCTGATCCTGACGGATGCGGCGTTCGATGTCTGGACGCGCCTGCGGGAAGGCCCGACTTGGTTCTTTTACCTCTATGTCGCTGGCTTTCTCGCCATCAGCGGGGTAGGGGGGTTCGCCCTATGGCGCCTGTTGCGGCCCTGGCTCGGGTGCCGGTTGCGGTTGCGGGCAGAGCAGCAGCCTCAATCACCGCTGCGGGTAGACCGGGAAGCGCTGGAGCAACGCCTGAAGCGGGGGGAGGCGGCAGGCATGGATACCGCGGCGGTGCGCCGCGAGTTAGCGCTGCTCCAGCAGCGCAAGGCCGCCGGTCGGATTCAGGTAAGCTTCTTCGGCGAGATCAGCAGCGGTAAGTCCTCGCTGATCAAGGCCCTATTGCCGGAGGCAGAGCCCACTATCAGCGCCACCGGAGGCACCACGCGGGAGGTCGCCACTTACAATTGGTGCAGCCGCAGCGGTGATGAGCTAGTGCTCATCGATGTGCCGGGTACCAACGAGGTCGGGGTGGGCTTGGATGAGACCGCGCGGGTGGAGGCCATGCGCGCCCACCTGGTGGTCTATGTCTGCGACGGGGATCTGAGCCGAACCCAATTCACGGACCTCAGCGCCTTGCTGGCATTAAGCAAGCCAGTTATCGTTGCCTTGAACAAGACTGATCGCTACCAGGACTCGGAGCTCGAGCTGCTTCTAGTGCGCCTGCATGAGCGGCTACAGATGCAGCAGGATCGGGGTAAAGGAGGGGAGACGGCCTGGGTGGAGTTAGTAGCCGTGCAGGCCGGGGGCAGGCGCGAGGTCATGCGGGTTTTTCCAGACGGGCGCGAAGAACGGGCGGTGCGGGAGATGCCGCCGCGAGTAGATACGTTGCGTGCTGCCCTGCAGCGCCACTTAGACGAGGACCCGGAGGTTCTGGAGCAGCTGCGTGACACCAGCGTCTTTGTGCTGGCGGACCAGCGACTTGATGAGGCGGAGCTAGCCCATCGCCGCGGACGCGCTGGAGAACTGACCCGCAGCTATTCTAGAAAGGCCATGGTCGGCGCCATGGCTGCCATTACTCCCGGCTCTGACCTGGTGATCCAAGGCTATCTCGGGGTGAGCATGGTTAAGGAGTTGGCCAATCTGTATGAGGTCCCGGTGCGGCGCATGGATACGGACCTGCTGCTGGAGCTGGTGCAAAAGCGGGTTGCCCGCAGCAGTACCATCATGCTAGCCGTGGCCGGAAACGCCCTCAAGGCTTTCCCTGGTCTCGGTACCCTGGCCGGCGGTATCACCCATGCTGCGGCCTATGGCATGATCTTCGATGCCTTGGGGAAGGCAGTAGCCCGGTCGCTGGAGTCTCGGGGTGCCCTGCAGCCAGCCCAGGCAGCACAAGTCTTTGAGGAGGGCCTAAGTGAAGATTTGGAAGCGCGTGCAAGACGTTTTGCACGACTTGCCCTGGACATCCGTAAAGAATCTCAAGCGGAGTAGCCAGGAGCCGACCGCTGACCCGAGCCATCTGAATCTAGCACGGGAGAGCCTGCGTGACCTGGTGCAGGATCAGCGCATCCCGCCGGAGGTGCGCGCGTCTCTGGTCGAGGACTATCACCAGGTGGAGGCTATGCTCGAGAAGCTGGAGCAAGGCTATATCCATATCGCCGTCTTTGGCCGCGTGAGTGTCGGAAAATCCGCGCTCCTGAACGCCCTGCTCGGCGAGGACTGTTTTAGCATCAGTCCCTTGCACGGCGAAACCAAAGCCAGCGCAATGGGTCAATGGGAGGAATACCGGACCAGCGGCGTCTATCTGATTGACACGCCGGGTCTGAACGAGGTCTGGGGGGATGAGCGAGAACGCCTAGCCCATGAGGTGGCCGCCCGCTCGGATCTGGTGCTCTTTGTAGTGGACGGAGACCTTACGGAGACTGAAATTCGGGCCCTGCGTATCCTGTTAGGGGATCAGCACCCCATCGTCCTGGTGTTCAACAAGATCGACCGCTATACCAAGGATGAGCGGGAGCAGATCTTAGCCTCCCTGCGACTGCATACCCGGGGCTATATTAATGCCGAGAATATCGTTTGCGTCAGCGCTAGGCCTGCGAAGTATCCGGTCATCCTGGTAGGCGCAGATGGCCAGGAGACTGAGACCCTGCGCCGCAGCGAGCCAGATATGGTGGCCCTGAAGCAGCGGCTATGGGCACTCCTCGAAGCGGAAGGGGAGACCCTGGCGGCGCTCAATGCCTCGCTCTTCGCCAGGAACTTAAGCGACAAAGTGGGAAAACGCATCTTAGAGGTCAAGCGCGCGCTGGGAGCCTGGCTGATCCGGGTCTACTGTATCACCAAGGGCATTTCGGTGGCGCTCAATCCCATCCCGGTGGTGGATCTCCTAGCCGCCGCCACCGTCGATGCAAGTATGGTAGTACACCTGTCCAAGTTCTATGGATTAGCACTCTCGAAGGCCGAGGCTGGTACTCTGGTCAAGACGATCGCCACCCAGATGGCATTGTTGATGGGGACCGTATGGGGCATTAACTTCCTGTCCTCCGCCCTTAAATTGGGTACCGGTGGCCTATCCACCCTGGTGACTGGCACTGCCCAGGGGGCCGTCGCCTATTACGCTACTCATGTGGTGGGACAGGCAGCAGAAGTCTATCTGGCCCACGGCAAATCCTGGGGAGAGGCAGGACCTAAACTGGTCATCCGCGATATCCTGGACAGCGTTGATCGCGATTCCATTCTAGCTCAGGCCAAGTCGGATATCGCAAACCGGTTGAAATCCGCTTAATAATCTCCTTGGTAGGTAGTGGGATTGTTTATTGCGTATAATATTTATTATGTAAAGTACAGTACACTACGAAGAATCGCACGCCCCGGAACAGGTGAAGGTGGCCCAGTAGTAGGGATGCGAGAAGGGGGTAGCGCTCGCCGGCGTCTGTTCGAGGGCAACCGCTGCAGTGTCACTGTGCTCGTGCAGTTCTTCGGCTGAGACGTCACGCAACCAACATTGTGCCGCGCGCAGTGCCGCGTCCGCCGACAGCGGCCGACCGCCAGCATGGCCGAGCAGGTTCCGGTAGAAGCGTTCCAGCAACAAACCCGTTGCTAGGTCATCGACGGGCCACAGGGTACCAACCACCGCCGGTACCCCGGCTTGCAAGAGGCCAGCCGGCAGGCCCAGGTACTCGTCGGGGGGGCGGCGGATGTTGGTCATACCGGTCTCGCATGCGGAGAGGGTGACCAGCCGTGAGGCACTGAGATCTAGCTCGGCGATGAGTTCGGAGAGAGTCAATTTCTGTCCCGCGGCCAGTGTCAGACCGGACCGCATCGGGTCCCACCAATCGTAGGACCCACGGCAGGCAAGATGGAAGTAGTGGCAGCCGGGTGCGGTCCTGATGACGGCCTCGACCGTGGCTGCCTTTCCTTCCAATCGCTGGAAGTCGGAAAAGAGCGCCGTTACCGCCCTACCCTCGGCCGGAGCGAACCGAAGGTCCTGGGTTGGGTCGACGACGGCGAGCAGCCTATGCCCCTGGCGCCTTTCTTCCTGCTGGCGCTGGCGGGCGACGGATAAGGCGTAACCGCTGGGCAGGTAGCGGATGGTCCAGTCGTCGAGCAAATAGCGCCTGCGGCCATTGCAGATATGCCAAGCGGCATGTATCGGCAGCAGTCCCAAGCCACCTTGGGGCATAAAGAGTACAGCGGCACCTTGCCGGAGGCCCTGCTGTAGCAGCCGCTCATGAACCGGCCCCAGTATTCCGTCCCACAATTCTTGTCCCACTGTTTCGAGTCGGTCGAGCCATTGTTGTTTGATTGTGGGACTATCCGGGGAGACGCGGTACTTGTCATAAACACCGAACCATCCGGCTGGTTGTGGTCCACCCGGCGGCCCTTGCAGCAAGGTCTGCAAATTGGCGGTGGTGAAGCCATCCAGCGCGACAAGATGTTCCTGGGTTACCGTCTCCGTCCCGTGGGGGACTATGAACACCGCGCTGCCCTGGGAGGTCAAGAGCGGCACCACTAGGGCGCCCCCCGCTGGGATCAGATCTAGCAGCCCAACCAGATCTAGACCGGTCGGTACGAATTCGGGCCGCGCGGCGTGGATGCTCTCGACCAGCTGGTCGAGAGCGGCCCGCGCCTGAGCTAGGGCCTTCGCCAGCGCGCGGTCACTACGGCGGGCGGGGGTATCCGGGGGGAGGTGTATTTCCGCTTCCAGGTCGTGCACGGCCTGCCGCGCCGCTCCTATGACCTCTCGCTCAGCCTCGGGCAGCGCCGCTAGCTCGACTTCACTCAAGGCCAGGGTCTCCCGCAAAAGGTAGGTCTTGCCCTGCTCTAGGTGCAACAGACTTGCCGCCGGTCGCCCCAGGCGAATCGCGCAATAGGCGGCACCGATGTAGGTCTGACTCCGACTGCCTGCCGCGTCGTGGTAGCCAGTCTCGGTATGGGTCTGTACCGGAAGATCCGCCTCCGCCGCGATCGCTGCAGCATAGGCCGTCTCCGCCGCAGCCCACTCCCCTTGGCCGAAGTACAGATCACCGAGATCCCGTTGGGTGCGTCCGTGCTCAGCGGGCAATTCGGCACAGGTATGGACCTCAAGCGCCTGCTCGAAGTGGTGAATCGCTCGCCTGATATTCTCGCCGCGCTTGCCGCGGATGCGGTCCGCGTAGGCCTGCGCCAGGTCGTGCTGGGTCAGTGCCCACTGCTCGGGTAAATCGGCCCGGGTATAGACCGCAAGTGCCTGCCCGAAGTGGCGGATGGCCTGCTCGAGATTCTCGGCCCGCTCGCCCCGGATACGATCCGCGTAGGCGTTGGCCAGATTATTCTGGATCCCTGCCCATTGCTCGGGAAATTCGGCGCGGGTCCGTACCTCAA
>Ga0066188_1000004_pt1 | contig 64329 bp, 58 predicted proteins | sample WorMetHERISLAND2_FD_61185 | JGI IMG/M metagenome (GOLD analysis project Ga0066188, IMG submission 61185) | Marine gutless worms symbiont microbial communities from Max Planck institute for Marine Microbiology, Germany - Olavius loisae HERON... | ecosystem: Host-associated > Annelida > Digestive...
TTCTGCTGCCCGGAAAGCGAATAATGGTGGCTCTGGAGAATCCTGGCAGAACGATTCTCTGGATAAATCTAATGAACAAACAGAAAACCAATCGCGAGTAATTAGCAGAGTTTAAGAAGAATACGACATCAAGAACAAACAGTAGACTACTTCGCAGTGACCGGTCATGATCGCCACAACTTTAGCCTTCCGGGTGGTGAATCGGTAAAAGAGTTCTAAAATCTGGTCACAGGCTTCATAATAGAGTAGGGTATTCACTACTCATTTTGATGACCTGAGTGCAGGCGAAATTATATCACTATAGTAAAGTACTCACTTTCCGATTTCTCTTCCTTCCCCGCTGAATAAACCAAACAGCTTCCAAATGTCAGCACAACCTGGTGATCTTATACTCATCACATCCGGATTTTGCGGAAACCAAGTGCGTCCAGCATGCCCGAGCTGCCAGAAGTAGAGACCACCTTGCGTGGGATTGCACCCCACCTGCGCGGGATCTGCTGCATCGACCACTTGTTGGTGCGGGAACGCCGCCTCCGCTGGCCAGTACCCGCGGATACTGAGCGCCAAGTCCGTGGCCAGCGCATTCTGGAACTAGGGCGTTGGGGCAAGTACTTGCTGCTGGCACTAGAGCGCGGAACCATCTTGATCCATCTGGGGATGTCCGGCAGCCTGCGTGTGCTAGCGTCCGATACCACACCCACGAAGCATGATCACTTGGATCTATGTCTCCGAGGGGGTAAGTGTTTGCGCCTGCGTGATCCGCGCCGCTTCGGGGTCTTTCTATGGACGCCCGAGCCACCCGCAGACCACCCCCTGCTCGCGTACCTGGGACCCGAACCGCTGGAATCCGGCTTCGACGGTGACTATCTCTACGGGCGTGCCCGCGGTAGGCGGTGTGCGGTCAAGACCTTTATCATGGACGCCGAGCTTGTCGTAGGCGTGGGCAACATCTACGCCAACGAGTCCCTGTTTCGCGCGAGGATCCACCCGGTGCGCCCCTGCAACCGAATCGGCCGCGAGCGCTACCAGCGGCTAGCAACCGAGATCCGGGAAGTGCTCACGAGCGCCATCGACCAGGGCGGCACGACCTTGCGAGATTTCGTGCGGGATGACGGTGGCTCCGGCTACTTCGCACAATCCCTGAAGGTCTATGGCCGCGCGGGTGAACCCTGCTCCGGGTGCGGCAGACCTATCCGCCATCGCCGAATCGGGCAGCGTTCGAGCTTCTATTGTCCAAGCTGTCAGAAATAGGCCCTTTATGGATTCCGGACTGCTTTGCCTTGGCTGCAGCGTATGTCACCTCTTGCTGTCAAACCGTTCGCTGCGTTCACCACATCCCACGGTTGCACGTCAGTCTTGCCGGAAGTGTAGGATGTGGTGAACCGCTGGGCAAGGGCCCACTCTAGAGTTACACCGGGGGAACGATAGTCTGGAATCCAGACCATATAAAACTAAAAAGTATATGACAATTCTGACTATCCCCTTCGGAGGCGAACCCTATGAACTGGAGGTTCCGGATCGGAATCTGGTTGAGGTACTCAGCCCGAAACCGAGCCGGGCGGTGCCGGACCTGGATGCAGCCATCGAGGCCGCGCTGGTCGCACCGATTGCGCAATCTCCACTGGAGGCCTGGGTCAAGCCCAAGGACCGGGTTGTTATCGTCAGTGATGATACGACTCGCCTCACCCCCGTGCACCGCATGCTGCCGGCCCTGCTGCGGCACCTGAATGTAGCCGGGGTACCGAGCGCCAATATCTCCTGCATCATGGCCCTGGGTACCCACCGCTACATGACAGAGGCCGAGCTGCGGGCCAAAGTGGGTGATGCGATCTTCAGGCAGATCCAGGTTTTCAATCACGAGTGGCGCAACCCCCAGGCCCTGGCAGATCTTGGCACCTCGTCCCAGGGCACGCCGCTGCTGGTGAACCGGTCGGTAGTGGAAGCAAATGTGGTCATCGGCTTGGGTACCATCGTGCCCCACCACATCTCGGGGTTCTCGGGTTCGTCCAAGATCATCCAGCCTGGCGTGTGTGGGGGCCGCACCACCGCAGAGACCCATCTGCTGTCCTGCGAGAGCGGCGGCGACTCTTATCTGGGCATCAGGGACAACCCGGTACGCCGGGACATGGACGACATGGCGGACCGGGTCGGCCTACGCACCATTTTCAATGCAGTGCTAAACGACGCGGGCGATGTGGTGGGCCTATTCTACGGGGCCATGCGCCCCACGTTCAAAGCGGGCGTAAAGCTGGCGCGGGAAATCTATGGGGTCGAGTATCAGGAAATCCCGGATATCGTGCTGGCCAATTCCCACCCCTGTGACCTGGATTTCTGGCAGTCCCACAAATCCCTGTATCCGGCGCAGCGCATGGTCAGACCGGGCGGCACCATCATCGTTTGTACGCCGGCACCGGAAGGGGTCAGCCCAGTACACACCCAGCTCCTGGGTTTCACTGCCTGGTCATCGCAGACTATTAAGGCCGCCTACCGGGACGGGCGCCTTACCAACGGGGTTGCCTGCGCACTTGCCATCGCCTGGGCCAGGGTTCGGGAGCAGGCGTCGGTGATTAATTACTCACCCGGCATCACACCGGAGGAAAAAGCGAAACTCGGCCACACCCATGCGTCGACCCTGGCCTGGGCGGTAGAGGAAGCGTTGCGACGGCAGGGACCCGATGCACGCCTGACCGTGCTCACCCACGCCCCGGAGCTGCTGCCGATCAGGCCTATGACAGGTTGATACCCGCCACCTATTCCCCATGGAATCCATGCCTAGGAGTAGGGTCGTTCTAATCACCTGAATCAGTTAATGAGCTGCCCTTTATCGGATGACAACTCGCTCCACTCAGGCAACAGTGGTGCTCCACTTGCCCAGCGTATGGAACATCACATCGAATGCTTGCTCATGACAATAAAAGGCCTCGCTGCAGGCCTGTTCGACCACGGTGGGCTCGATGACCGCCGCGAAGTCGCGGTTTTGCTCCCGAGGCTTCCGGGATTGATCGCACCCTTCCTCAGGGAAGGCTCCCAGGAGCAGGAGGACCACCCAAACCTCGGCAACTGGCAGAGGGAGTCGAGCACCGGGTCGTCCGGATCGGAGGTGAGCTTGATGAGAACCAACCACCCACTACCGCTGTCCAGCCCCTGATAGTCAATCTCGAAACCAGGAATAGCCAGTACCTGCGGATAGTCTGTGGGCAACTCTTGCAGCAGGAGGGACCCGGCCTGCATGGGCGCGGCGGTACGCAGATCGAGGACATCGAGCCCACGGCCAAGTAGGATATTCGCCAGCACCCGCAGGATCGAGAGGCTTAGGGAATACATCCGTACATGCCATGTCATCCTAAGGGAGGCTGGGTCCCGTGACACCTCGATCAGCTCCAGCTTGGCGTCACGTACAAAACGGCATGGCGCACGAAACCTACAAGTATATGGCCGAGATGGACGGCGAGGGATCGCTCGGTGGCGTGGTGGAAGCCGACGAAATCTATGTCGGGGGCAAGCATTCTAGCGGTAAGCGTGGACGCGGCACGCCCAACAAAACAGTCGTAGATGGAAATGCAGCTCCGACCAAGACCCACGGGTCCTGGGAACGACCCCCAAATCAATCAGATAATCTTTTCCGAGACGAACACGCGACGCCAATTCCGGGTCTTCGACATTGTTCAGCACGCTGACATTCTCCGCGACGAACCGCATAGTTTCCACGAGTTCCAGCCGCTCATGAATCTCGCATGAATCTCGCGTCAACTGGCGTCGCGTGTTCGTTTTTCATGACGTGCTCTAGCGCGCTGGCGAATTTGGGTGACATCGACGACAAAGTTCCAGGATATCCAAATGCCTGTGCTCACGGCCAACATCGTTCTAACTAGTGGCAGGAATGCCGCGATGACAGACCACGCCTCGCCGATCATCGTGGCATAGCCATGCAGATCGAATGGAAGCGTAAGCACTCCGTACAGAAATCCTGCTGAAGCTGCGTAGTGCGCTGCCTTACTGTTCCCCATTCGGCCATCATGTCACATCCGCGATACATGACGAAATGGTATATTCGCGTTCATTTTTTATCCACAGATTACACAGATTACTTCTGTTTTCCCATCCGCGGAGATCTGCGGATAAAAAGCAGGGATGTTGGGTACGTCGCCATGGAACGCCAGTATCTTGCCAACAAACATTTGCTACTGCTACTAGCACCTGCTTACCCAAAACGCGGAGCAGTTCCGTACCGGACAAACCTTTACGCCGACCATTACCTCCGGGTAGGGCTCACCATTGGGCACGTAGGCCGATGCGTTGACAGCGTAGACGAGCTCGTTCTCCCGCTGCAGACTGGAGCGGCTAAGTGCGCCGAAATATTCGGGGGCGACGCAGACCGGCTCCGACTCTTGGTCATCCTCGGCAGCGGGGTTAACGGAGCCATCCTCACCAAGCGCGAATGTCACCTTGATGACGACTACCCGGACCTGAGCGCCACTCGGATTGATGGCGATGCCCCGATCAGTGGCGTAGGGAGTGAGATTTGATATCTGGAGCACACTAGGTCAGACTAGATTATGGCCTTGTTTCTTAACTGATCTAGCTATTTCTTTATCCGATTTTTTATGGCTTGAAGGACGTGGTTCTGGTTCCCAGAGATCACAGCAAAAGGCAGCTGATTAAGCTTACCCTCTTTAGGAGGCACGGAATTTAAGAATACACACATATTATTCTTATACTCATTGGCGATAAGACGGTTGGAGATCCAAGGAGAGTACATTGCCGGTGTCAGGCTGAGCGTATATCCATTCCTTAACATACGCGAGCTCCTGATAACGGTAGAGGTCGGATGAGTTACGAGGTTCAGGCATGTCTGAAACCACTGGTAAATTGTTGAAGAAAATCCGACTGGGCGGGGATTCCGCACTAGTATTAAGGTATCTCGACATAGGGGTTCCCGGGTTTTCTAGTCTGCACAGAGGCAGCATGGCGGACAAGCTGGTTGCGATGGCTAATACTGCCAGTGGGTGTCTTTAGTACGAGGTGTCGAGCGGGTTATAGTTCGTGTCGATGTTCCCAAGAGTCTCTATGTCCGTCAAAGTCCAGGCGGCTACTTTCATCGGATCGGGAGCTCGAAACGTCGGATGACACCGGATGTCTAGCTAGGCTGTTTCAACGACAAAGCCAAATCATAATCATCTGGCTCGATGAGCAACCAATCCCGATTACGCCGCGAGATTGCTTTGAAAAGGGCTATAGGAAAAGTTCAAAACGACTTTATACCCAGGTAACGATGAGAAGTTCTTACTGAGGCTCCGGCTGCTCGTGCAGGGTGAGGACGGGGAACTCTGCCCTAGCGTCAGTGGCATCTTTATGGCCAGCGAGCAATCCCAGGAGTTCGTCGCCATGCCTTCATTCAGGCTATTGCTATCGGGGCACCGAGCGGAATGTAGCTTACCAGTCGGATGCGGGGGTATCTAAGGACCGTTGGACATGCAAATCGCCCAAGCCTACCAATTCGGCGCAAAGAACATGCACGTGTACCCGCTCAAGAAACCCGCACGGCATGACATTCCACAATATGCGCTGCAGATCGCGTTCAAGGCCCTAGTCAATGCAGTCGCACACCGGGATTATTCGATTCGAAGCTCCAAGGTCCGTTTGCGCATGTTCTCGGATCGCCTCGAAATATTCTCACCCGGTACGACTCCGAATACTATGAAGCACTGCCTGCTTGACGATTCCGAACTGACATTGACCCTATTTGTGGCAAGCTTACCCGCTTGCCGCGAGACCTGTCTGCGAAGGATAGTCTATGCCATCCGGTCTGGATGTAGCCGTAATTGCTGATGATCTCACCGGTGCCGCTGATACTGGCGTGCAATTCGCCGCCATCGGAGCTCCGATCTATCTAACACCCGTCGAGACTCTATCACTCGGATGCTCTTGGCTGGCCACGGCGGTTGGCATCAGCGTCTACACGGCGACCCGTGATCTGTCCGCACCGGAGGCCAGCGCATGCGTGCGATCAGCAGCGCAGGCATTGTCCGATCTGCATCCGCGGTGGATCTACAAGAAGGTCGATTCCTGCCTGCGCGGCAACCTGGGTGCGGAGATCGACGCCCTGCTTGACACCCTCAGGCTCGATATGGCCCTGGTAGCACCGGCGCTTCCGGTCCAGGGTCGCATCACCGTCGGCGGCATCCACAAGGTGTATGGCACACCGTTGGCACAGACCCAATTCGCAAGCGATCCGCTGACGCCTATCACCTGCTCGTCGCTTACCGAGGTCCTAGCGTACCAGAGCCAGTATGGAATCAATCGGGTCAATGTAGACGCCTATAGTGATCCTGATCGACTGCAACGTGCGATCCAACGGGAACGCGAGCGTGGTTGCCGGTTGATCGCCTGTGACGCTGCTACTCAGATGCATCTCGATGAGCTCGCGGCCCTGGTGATTCGGAACAGGGAGCACCTACTGCCGGTAGGCTCGGCTGGCCTAGCAGCCAGTTTGGCAGGGCAGCTCACCTTTGGCCGGATGGTCGAACCTGCCCCCGTATCCGGCCTGCAACGGCTATTGATGGTCTGTGGAACCAGCGCCCAGGCGACCCACGAACAGCTGGATGCCCTGTTAGACAAATATCCCGGTGTGCGCCATGAGCTGGCGTTTGGGTGGTTGACCACAGCCTCAGCCCTAGACCACCGCCGCTGTGCGGACAAGTTACTCGCTACATGGACCGGCGGGGTCCTAGTACTTACAGTCCGGTCGCTGCAGTCCGCAAGCCCCACGCCGGATCTCAAACGGGCCGCTGCGGGATTGGGGAGACTGGCGTTGGAGATCATGCAGACCGGTCAGGTGGATGGGTTGTTCCTTTCCGGCGGCGATACGGCCGATGCCGTTCGCCGTGCAGTCGGCGGTGAGGCCATCGAGTTGCAACAGGAGATCCTGCCTGGCCTGATGTTCGGACGCTGGATAGGCGGTGTAACCGACGGTCTGCCCGTGGTTACCAAGGCCGGTGCATTCGGCGACCAACAGACCTTAGTTACGCTCTACGAGCGCTTGTCCAAAGAGATCGGATGATGAGTAAGACATCAATAGGAATGCTCTCAACTACCGATAAGGTTGAACAAGCAGGATCCTCACGGAAAATTTATCCGCAAATAAATGCTAATGGACACAAATGTTTTTTGGTAGCAGCTAAATTCTAAGTAGTGATGAAATCTGCTAGCCTCCACTCGTCACTCTATCAGGGAGTGTCGGAACCCATTGTCAGAGATGGCAGGGACGTGAGGGTCTGAATGGTTCCTTACTGCGCTCTATTCGGGTAGATATTTGCGTTTATTAACGTTCATCTACGGCAAAAATACTTCTATGTCATCGACCCTTCGGCACTGCAAAACTAGACCACTACTCGGCATCAGCATGGGCGATCCAGGCGGCATCGGGCCGGAAATCTGCGCCAAGGCACTCGATTCTCCGGCAATCTATGAGCTGTGTCGGCCACTAGTGGTCGGCGACGCGGAAATCGTGCGCGATGCCGTAGACTTCTGTAGCTTGAGGCTCCAGATACGGGCTTGCAACCAACCGGCAAAAGCGACTTACCAGTATGGTGCTGTCGATGTGCTGGATCTACGGAAGTTGCCCTTGTCGGCACTGCGGCTTGGGACGGTGACTGCGGCCCAAGGCAAGGCATCCTTTGACTATGTAACCAAGGTCATCGGTCTGGCCCTGGCTGGGGAGATCGACGGAACTGTCACCGCCCCCATCAGCAAGGTAGCACTCAACGCGGGGGGATGCCGTTACGCTGGCCATACCGAAATCTACGGCGACCTGACACGGACTGCAGATTTTACCATGATGCTCGCCGAAGGCAATTTCCGGGTCACTCATGTTTCTACCCATGTCTCTTTGCGGGAGGCCTGCGACCGGGTAAAGACCCCCCGCGTTCTAAAGGTCATCAAGCTGACCCATGAAGCCCTGTTGCACATGAACATCGCGGCTCCACGCATCGCCGTTGCCGGATTGAACCCCCACTGCGGCGAGGGCGGTCTGTTCGGCACGGAGGACGAACAGGAAATCGTTCCCGCTGTAGCCGCCGCACGCGCAACCGGCATCCGAGCGGAGGGACCACTACCGGCGGATACCCTGTTCTCCAAACTGCGCGGTGGCCAGTACGACGCGGTAGTGGCGATGTATCACGATCAGGGACACATCCCGACCAAGCTGATAGGATTTCACTATGACGCAAGCACCAAGGTCTGGGGGCAGATAGCCGGGGTCAACCTGACCCTTGGCCTACCGATCGTGCGTACCTCTGTCGATCACGGCACGGCGTTCGATAAGGCTGGGGAATGTGCCGCCAACCCCCAATCTATGCTGGAGGCAATCCGACTCGCGGCCTTACTGTCGCGTCGAGCCTAGGCGACTCGTCTCTCGGCTTCCATGCATTATGTACCAGGGACGGCCGATGGTCCGGAGCGGGTGATGGGAATCGAACCCACATCATCAGCATGGGAAGCTGAGGTTCTACCATTGAACTACACCCGCTTAGGAGAACCGAGTATAGGGAAGACCCACCGTCTTTGACAATCCCCCCGTAAGAAATCGGCCCCTTGTGGATTCCAGATGCTCCGATAGGGCAACTGAAAATAAAGAGATATAAGGGTACCTTAAGAATAGTATTTTTACCAATCAAGCGACTCTTAAGCCATAGACTTTTTATGTATGCTGGGGTGATCCTCATCCGGAGCTGGACTGCCCTACCCTTCAGGTCTTCTGCACTGTTGCGGTTTAACGACGGCAAGTGCAAAACGCACTTGGCCAGCCCGTTTATCGCGGATCAGCGTCCAATCCGTCGGTAAGCCAGAGAGTGATCGATTCGCCGGTGCCTCCAGGTAGACCAGGGCCCCGGGGGCGAGCCAACCTCTGTTACTCAACAGGGTACAGCTCGGTGCTAGTAGTTCCTCCTGGAAGGGTGGGTCCAGAAAGACAAGATCGAAAGGACCGCCACTCCCGGCAAGCCAGCGCAGGGCGTCCGCTCTGCGAACCCGGATCTGCGCAGCACCCAAGCTGCGGGCGTTGGCCACCAGCACCCGGGTTACGGGCTCGGAGCGGTCGACCATGAGCACCTCGGCTGCGCCCCGTGAGGCCGCCTCGAAGCCCAGCGCACCACTGCCAGCGAAGAGATCCAAGCAACGAGAGCCGACGATAACCGGCTGCAACCAGTTGAATAGGATCTCACGCACCCGGTTCGCCGTAGGGCGCAATCCGGGCTGCGCAGGTACTGACAGCCTGCGTCCCCGGTAGTAGCCGCCGATAATGCGCAACCGGCCCTTATTGCCGGTCCACATGGCTTGGACAGAAACCTGATGTGTGAGCCAAAATATTCGGGTAGTGGCTAAATTTTAGGGGCTTATATACATAACTAGCAACAGCCACAAATCAGTTATTTTAGTGGCTTCGATGGGCGGCGCTTTCCTTTGCTGCCCGGATAACATCTAAAAGACTGGCGATTCTTCCTTCAATTCGGTCCCACCCAATCCTCTCGCCATAGATCATGACGTTCATGAGATTAAGGTTGATTTACTTGTCTACCTCCGCGAGGAGGTAGTCCAATAGCTCCTGATCGTTCTTAGATGGATTTTCCTTATCCTATGCCAGAACTAAGGTATACGCTTGTATAGGAGTTTTATCCATTGCAGTTCTCTCTGTCGACTCCGTTTTCTGCCAATGCTTCAGCAGATATGAATCGGTGAGTTCTACAACGCTCATATGCTCACGGAGGTTTGTTTCTGGTGACAGACCTCTTTGTTATTTTACTGTTGCGGCTCTCCATCCGAGAATTGGAAAATAGATGTTGTTTATACAGAACCTGAACCGCTCGCCCTCGACACCATGACTGTCAAGCGTACCAGTAAAGTAGTTGCGAGTTTCGATGCCAGCAAGCCTGACCTGAATAAACGCTTCGCTCTTCCCCTCTTTTCTCCAGGAAGGATAGCCCGTTCTCGGCTCCGCTTGATGCCAAGCTCAGGCAGAGCATCCTCCTCCATCTGCTCTTTGACGACCTAGCTAGCCCGGGCGTGAAATTTCGGTAAGAGATACTCAGCGTAGGCCAGTGCAGTTTGCCAATGCGCCTAGGTGCCACCGTTGCGGCCTTGGGTTGTTTTGTAGATGTCACCTGCTGCGACATCTAAATTTTTATCATTAAATGCAATGAATCCATAGCTTGGACCGCCATTTTCTGAACCACCGTAGAAAACAGGCGTGATTTGACCGGAAACACTATGTTTCTGCTGTGCTATGGTGGGCAAGAAGCGTGCTCAGTCCAGCTGGCCTATAGCGAGCTAAAGGTCAGTGCGCGTACCAAGCTCAAGCAATTATATCCGCAATATAAGGAGAAATGATGTACCCCTAGACCGGGCCGCATTGTGCAGAGAAATACACTGAAACGAGGTATCAGCCGCTAAAGAGATTATGCTAACCTAAAAACCTAACATCTCCCTGTAGCTCGCATCGACCAACAACAGGCATGCTCGCCGTCGCGTTAGGTTAATTGTTAACGCAGTCTCTCTTATCAGGCCTCCCTACTTAGAGGTCTCAGAATTTTTATGGGAGATCATAGCCCTCGCCAACTCGTCGAAGCCTGCATTGATTAGCTCAATGAGCTTTTCAGGTTTACGCGGCTTTGGTCAACCTCCTGTAAGTCAGTCTGCTGATTCTTCACCCGGTCACCACAAGATACCGTTGGGGAGAGACCTTTTTCCATAAGTTGGAGAATGCCATCCGTGATGCCACTCAGAAGCTGCATAGTCGCGATCAGGCTCGCTATCTCGCCAACATGCACAATATCACCTGTATGCTAGTGACGACAACCGAACCGGACCGGTTCCTATAAGGATATCGCCGACTATGCCGCCAACATTTTTACCGAGATCTTAGAACCTGTTTACGATCTTTGTACCAAAGTAGTTTTAGCACAAGGGCAGCTCGAAAATACGGTTCTCGTCAACGGTGCGGCTGAATAATCAATGGATTAGAGTCCCTTGATTGGCGAACATACCTATTCTTCAAGGTGCCTATATTAAGGGTAGAGTGATGAGAGATTCCTAACCGGAGTCAAAAGCCTTCTAGATGGTGAGCTAATCCGGCTCGAGCGGACATTAAAAAAATGTGGTTGGCAAGGTCCGTATCGACGGCGGTCAGGGCGAGAAGACAACCTCCGTGATCGTTACTGCACAAAGCGTGAAGAATACAGATACCGCAGAACAGAAGGGTTATGACGCGGGTAGGCAGGCATCTAGCATCAAACGACACATTGTCGTGGATACGCAAGGGCTTCCCCATGCGATAGTGGATGTCACCGATAGAGCAGGCACCTGGTAGCTTTCTCTAACCATCAAAAGCTCGAATGAACGTGCTGGTTGATGGCGATTATGGGATAACCATTTGCCAACGATGGGTTGTCGAGCGCTCGTTTGCTTAGTTGGGAACGTGTCGAAGGTTATGGAGAAACTGCGAGCGAAAACTCAATACTAGCTTGCAATGTATGACCCTGGCTTTCCTAGCCCTGTTACTCCATAGATTATAAACAGGCTCTTAGAACTACTCTGAATAGATGCTTGCTTTTCCCATCCTACCTTTTGCATCCTTTCCGCCTTTTTGGTCCTCCCTCCCTGGCCCTCTCCCAGAGGTCGGGTGCTATGCCGAGAGGGAAGCCGCGTAGAGCGCCTAGGATGCGGTGAGTGAAACGAACCGCATCACAAACCAGCTTTGCTCAATCTTAGGGTTCCGATCACTTCAGGGGATGTTCCAAACTGGAGCCTCAGGTAGGGAAACGAATTAAGCCTAGCATGTCTCTCGATAGCTAAACCCACAAGATTGTGAGCAATTTAAGCATAGGAAATATTTCCTGTCTGGAACGGGGAGACACGGGCCAGTTCACCCACCCCCGGATCCGTTCACCGGACCCGCTGCTTGCGACCTTGGGTCTTGGTACAAATCTGCTTTCTCTTCGGCTTGCCCAGGTTACGGACCGCGATTTGCCGCTGTCTTGCCAACAGTCGGGTCTTATCTGCCCAGCGTGCAGCTGCACGGGGACGTTCCATACCCACAAGCGCCAACAGGTCTGTGAGCTCGTCCTGGGTCAGGTCGCGCCAGTGGCCGGCGAATACCCGCGGCCCTAGGACGACGTTGCCGAAGCGAACGCGCTTGAGTCGGCTGACCCGGCAGCCAACGGCCTCCCACAGGTGCCGTACTTCTCGGTTGCGGCCTTCGCGCAGCAGGACATGGAACCAGCGGTTAGCGCCCTCTCCGCCCGAAGCGGCGACTTCCTCGAAACGGGCCGGTCCATCTTGGAGTACGATGCCGCGGGTCAACCGCACCAGGGCCTCCTCCGGCACTTCACCCAGGATGCGGACGGCATATTCCCGCTCCAGCGCCGTGGCGGGGTGCATGAGCCGGTTGGCCAGTTCGCCGTTGTTGGTCAGGAGCAAGAGACCGGAGGAGTTGATGTCGAGCCTGCCAACGGCGATCCAGCGCCCGGTCTTGAGGCGCGGCAGGTGGCTGAATACGGTGCGCCGGCCTACCGGGTCGTGGCGGGTTACCAGCTCGCCCTCCGGCTTGTTGTAAGCGATGACTCGCAGCTCCGTCCTGCGTGTGGACCAGCGTTTGACCTGCTTACCGTCGACCCGGATGTGATCTGCCGACTCTATACGGGCACCCAGTCTGGCCGGCTTGCCGTTAACCCACACCCGCCCGGCGCGGATCCAGTCCTCGATCTTACGGCGCGAGCCCAGACCCGCGTCCGCCAGGGCCTTCTGCAACCGGACCGCCGTTGTAGCGAATGGAGTCCGCGGCGGGCGGTGTTTGGGTCCTATTGGCACCAGTGACTTCTCATTTGAACCCCAAATGAACGTAGATCAATCATGGAATGAGTGCGGATAAGAGGTCGACTAAAATAACCTATTGACTTTATAAATAGTAAAACTGTGGATTTAATCCAGCTCCCAGGTTCCTGCACGGAAGGAAAACTAGTCCCGACGGAAGAGGGATCTTGATGCTCCGGCGTTACCAACCCTAGCCGCTGGAGCAGCCAAGATAGTGTGCCCACGCCGGAGAGACTGTGAAAGTATTATTGGATTCTCAAAATGTCAGAGAAAGGCAAAATAATTTCTCTCATTTTAGCCGGAAACCTTTCTTCTCAATCCCACATGATACGGAAATCAGTATGAAATATGATAATTTCATCCTACCGCCATCAGGAACAGCGAATACTTTCCCAGTCTCCGGGGCGTTAGGAACGAGAAAGCGGTTACGGCCCTACACGGAGGAGATCCTGACGGCCTGGGGCCACGAGGGCGTGAGTGAGGAAAGGCCATGCCGTCTGCCTCGGCTTTGCGGCTGACTGCCTCAACCCTGGAGGAGATCACCGTGATGAACTGAGATCGCTTTCTAACGGCCGGGGGTGAGGAGTTCGGCTACATCCCGGCCCTGAATGACCGGACCGAGCATCAGGACGGATCCATCATAAAGGCAACCAAATCGCTTGGGCAGTATGATGCGGCAACAGGTAACGTCTCCCTTGAAAAAGATACCCACCACAGAACCCGGCTGGTACATCGTCACCAGCCTGCTGGTGGCGGGGCTTGTACTGCTGATCGCTGCCCCCCCGGTATTGGCAGCAAGGGTACGGATCGCAGTGGCCGCGAATTTCACCGCAGTGGCCAAGGAGATCGGCATCCTATTCGAGCAGGCTACGGGGCAGGAAGCCAGCTACAGCTTCGGCTCCACCGGGCAGCTCTACGCCCAGATTACCCAGGGGGCTCCCTTCGAGGTCTTTCTCGCCGCCGACCAAGTGCGGCCTACGCAGGCGGTCACCGCGGGCTTGGCCGTCGCGGATAGTCGCTTCACCTATGCCACGGGCCGCTTGGTGTTGTTCAGCAAGGACAAGTCGCTGGTCATAGGCGAGACGACATTGCGCAACCCTGGCATTACCAAGGTCGCCATTACTAATCCGGTCACCGCGCCCTATGGGGCGGCGGCGGTAGCGGCGATGCAGGCGTTGGGAGTCTACGCCAGACTTGCCACTCGCCTAGTACACGGCAACAATATTTCCCAGACCTACCAATTCGTCCAAACCGGTAACGCCGAGGTTGGCTTCGTCGCCCTGTCACAGCTTATCCGGCATAATGAGGGGTCACGCTGGCTGGTACCGAATTATCTCCACCCAACGTTGGCCCAGGATGCGGTCCTGCTGCGGCGCGGCACGGACAATCAGGCGGCTCACGAGTTTATGGCTTTCCTGAAGGGTTCGGTGGCAGCCGAGGTGAAGATGCGATATGGCTATGGTACCGGCAACTGACCGACTGCTGATTTATGTTTGAACTGGCTGGGTCCGAGCTGGCTGGGATCTGGTCACCGATCCGGCTGACCCTAGCCCTGGCTTCAATCACCACCCTGGTACTGCTGATCCTGGGTACCCCAATCGCCTGGTGGCTGGCCCGCTCCAAGTCGGCGTGGAAGGAGGTAGTAGCTACCCTGGTAGCCCTGCCGCTGGTCCTGCCGCCGACGGTGTTGGGCTTCTACCTGTTGGTAGCGCTGGGGCCCAATGGTCCTGGTGGATGGGTAGCTGGCCTGTTCGGCAGGCACTCGCTGGCGTTCAGGTTCGAAGGCCTAGTGGTCGGCTCGGTGCTCTACTCAATGCCCTTCGTGGTGCAACCCATCTGCAATGCCTTCGAAGCACTCGGAGAGCGCCCCCTCGAGGTCGCAGCCACCTTGCGGGCATCGCCGTGGGACGCCTTCTGGTCGGTGGCCGTCCCGATGGCGCGCTCCGGCTTCCTGACCAGCACCGTGCTGGGCTTTGCCCACACGGTGGGGGAGTTCGGCGTGGTGTTGATGATCGGCGGCAATATTCCCGGCGAGACCAAGGTGTTGTCAATCGCGATCTATGACTATGTGGAGACCTTGCAATGGACCCAAGCCCATCTGTTAGCCGGGGGCATGCTCGTGTTTTCCTTCGTCGTCATTTTGACCACTTTCCTGCTCGAAAGGCGTATCAGACGGGCGGGTACGGATACTCTCGGCCACCGATAACAGTGTTGACAGGACCCTCACGGAAGATTTATCCGCAAATGAACGCAGAGGGTTCAAAAAACGCCTCAAGGCGTGCCGATCATCCGCCTGGTCAGCCCATTGATGTTTCGCGCCTCCCAGCGGTGCTATCCTGTAAGAACCTGCCGCGCTCACCACATCCTACACTCAAAGCGAGGTCCGCGCGGCCTGACCCCGAAGAACACAAAACCCTGTAACCCGACAGGTCTGCCAACATGTCCGGTTCCCCAAACCGCGCCAAACCATTCAGGACTACTTTCAACCAGACAGCTTCTAAAAACGAACAATCTGTGAAAATCAGTGTAACCTGCGGACAAGAATGATTCCCCAAAATTATTCCTATACTGTCGATCCTGCTGTACATAGGATGTGTTGACATTTAAGCTAAATAGAGTAAAATTAAGGCTTACACATCATAAATACGAGATGGCACTAGATTAGCTTAATCATAGCGCGTGGTGATGCATTTGAAGTGTCTGATTCGATTGAAAAAGCGTTCAGCGAAATTAAATGAAAACTTCTTCATAAATTAGACTTCTTTGCTAATTCCTCGAACGCTCCGGAGCACACACCACGCTTCAAACAATCGGTTGTCGTGGCCGCTCCGTCCACGGTCTGACGCTTTGCTTGGAAACAGGTGTTGAATCCGTTTGGTCGTCACGCAATTCCAAAGCGAACCACTTCTTCTCCCCACAAAACAGCTAAGTTGTGTGTAGTCTATCAGCTTAAAGGTGTGTTGACCTTTAGGAAGGTCTACACAGCAGCCCCTGCAATTATCAAACGGTTAGCGTAGGGTCCGCTGTACGGACAGCTTGGGTTGTGGACATTTAACACATAAATTAAAACAGTTAGTTAGAGTTAGATGTCAACAGGACTTGAGCTGTGACGCGTGAAGACGGGCACATTCGGGCGCGTTTTGCAGGATCGCTCGGCGGCTTCTCGCTTGACGTACGGTTCGACTGCCCGATGCGGGGCATCACCGCCCTGTTCGGTCCCTCGGGTTGCGGCAAGACGACCATCCTACGCTGTATAGCAGGGTTGCAGTGCATGGCCGGCCGGCTCCGGGTCGGTGCTGAGACCTGGCAGGACGACGTTAGGCGGCTGTTCCTGAAACCCCATCAGCGACCGATCGGGTATGTGTTTCAGGAAGCGGGCCTGTTCCGGCACCTGTCGGTGCGGCGCAATCTCGCATACGGCCTCACGCGTATCGCCCCTGACAAGCGCCGTGTGCAGCCTGATGAAGTGGCCGACCTGATGGGAATCCGGGAGCTGCTGGAACGACGGCCGGATCGCCTGTCCGGCGGGCAACGCCAGCGCGTAGCCATCGCCCGTGCCTTGCTGACCAGCCCACACCTGCTGCTGATGGACGAGCCCCTGGCCTCTCTAGACCGTAAGAGCAAACAGGAGATCCTGCCCTATCTAGAACGCTTACATGATGAGCTAGCGATGCCGGTCCTCTATGTGAGTCACGCCCCAGACGAGGTGGCGCGGCTCGCCGACCATCTAGTCCTGCTCGAGGCTGGGCGCGTGCGTGCCGCCGGCCGCCTCAGCGACCTGCGAGCCCGCCTCGACCTCGCCCGTGACCTGGGCACCGAGGCCGACGCTATCATTGAGGCGGAGATCTCGGCCCACGATCCAGCCTATCACCTGAGTTATCTCGACTTCTCCGGGGGCCGCTTCAGCGTCGCCCGCATCGGTCTGCCCATCGGCCACAAAGCACGCCTGCGGGTGCTGGCCCGCGATGTGAGTATCACCCTGCAACCCCAAACCGATACTAGCATCCTCAACATCTTCCCAGCCCTGGTCGCAGGGCTGGCGGAGAACGACGCAGCGCGCATCCTGGTGTGCCTGGATCTCGCCGGTACCCCCTTGCTGGCCGGGATCACCCGCAAATCGGCTGAGCGCTTGCAGCTGACCCACGGCAAGCAGGTCTATGCCCAGATAAAGGCTGTGGCCCTGGTCGATTAGTGTCGGCATCGGTTGAGTATAGGAAAAGTGCAAATTTATGCACTCCCAAGGGAGCAGTTGTTCAGTTATCAGGGGGTAGGTAGTACCTAGGTCCTGTTGATATTTAACTCTAACTAACTGTTTTCAGTTACGGTGTTAAATGACCACAGCCCAAACAGTCCGCACAGCGGACCCTACGCCAACCGTTTGATTATTGCAGGGTCCGCTGTGTGGACCCTTCTAAAGGTCAACGCGACCTAATTGTTTTATATCTAGTTATCGTTCGGTCGCCCTGGCACCGATTCTTCGCTAACTGCGTTGCTTGGGCGTTTTCGATATGATTCCGTTATTCTTCTTATCTCGGTAATCCCAATCGATGATTAACAATTTTCTCAAGAGGGTCTTCGGCAGCCGCAACGAACGCTTGATCAAGCGAATGTCGAAGCAAGTCGCGCAAATCAACGCCCTGGAGCCCCAGATCAAGCAGCTCGCCGATGCCGAGTTACAGGCGAAGACCAGCGAGTTCCGCCAACGCCTGGAAACGGGCAGTACCCTGGCGGATCTCCTCCCTGAAGCCTTTGCCGTGGTACGCGAAGCGGGCCGGCGCATATTAGGCATGCGGCATTTCGACGTCCAACTCATCGGGGGCATGGTTCTGAACGACGGCGAAATCGCCGAGATGCGCACTGGTGAGGGTAAGACCTTGGTCGCCACCCTAGCCGCCTACCTGAACGCCCTGCCCGCACAGGGCGTGCACGTGATCACGGTGAACGATTACTTAGCCCGCCGCGATGCGGAGTGGATGGGAAAGCTCTATCACTTCTTGGGTCTCACCGTAGGGGTGATCAACTCCTCGGGTGGCCTGGGGCCGGATGCCGCCTCCTACCACTATGATCCGGACTATGAGCCACCCGAGGGCCAGGGTTATCGGCATATGCGCCCGGTCACGCGCCGGGAGACCTACGCCGCCGACATCACCTACGGTAATAACAATGAGTTCGGATTCGACTATCTGCGCGACAACATGGCATTCGAAGCCGAGCAGCGGGTGCAGCGCAACCCTTATTACGCTATCGTGGACGAGGTGGACTCCATCCTCATCGACGAGGCCCGCACGCCCCTGATTATCTCCGGTCCCTCGGAAGGCAGCACCGACCTCTACCGACAGATCGACCGGATTATTCCAAGCCTCATGCGCCAAGAGCCTATCACCAATGCAGAAGGGCAGCCGGATTTCGGCCCCGGAGACTTCTCGGTGGACGAGAAGGCACGTCAACTCTATCTTAGTGAAGACGGCCATCAGAAGGTGGAGGAGATGCTAGCCGATCTGAGCCTGCTGGGTGTAGGCGAGAGCCTGTACGATCCTGCCAACATCGTCCTGATGCACCACGTCTACGCTGCCCTGCGGGCCCATGCTCTGTTCCAGAAGAACGTGGATTATATCGTCAAGGAGGGTCAGGTCGTTATCGTCGATGAGTTCACTGGCCGCACCATGCCGGGGCGGCGCTGGTCGGAGGGCCTGCACCAAGCCGTGGAGGCTAAAGAGAGGGTCCTGCTCCAACAGGAAAACCGGACCCTGGCTTCTATCACCTTCCAGAACCTATTCCGCCTCTACCCCAAGCTCTCGGGCATGACGGGCACCGCCGATACCGAGGCTTTCGAGTTCCAGCAGATCTATGGTCTGGAGGTGGTCGTGATCCCCACCAACGAGCCCATGATCCGCGACGACATGGGGGATCTGGTCTACCTCACCCAGCAGGAGAAATACCTAGCCATCGTCGAAGACATCCGTGACTGCGTGCAGCGGGGGCAGCCGGTACTGGTAGGCACAGCTTCCATTGAGACCTCGGAGCTCATCGCCGAGCTCCTGGTCAAAGAAGATATCCCGCACCAAGTGCTCAACGCCAAGCAGCACGAGCGCGAGGCGGGTATTATCGCCCAGGCTGGGCGTCCAGGCGTGGTTACCATCGCCACCAACATGGCCGGTCGCGGGACGGACATCGTCCTGGGCGGAAACCTGGAGGCTGAGCTCGAGGACGCTGAGCTCGAGGACAACGCCAACCCCAACGCTGAGGCGGCTATTTGCGCGGACTGGCAACAACGTCACGACACGGTCATCGCCGCCGGCGGGCTGCATGTGGTGGGCACCGAGCGCCACGAGTCACGGCGCATCGATAATCAGCTGCGGGGCCGTTCCGGCCGTCAGGGCGATCCGGGATCCAGCCGCTTCTTCCTCTCCTTAGAAGACAACCTGATGCGCATCTTCGCCTCCGAGCGGGTCGGCAACATGATGCAGAAGCTCGGCATGGAGGAGAGGGAGGCCATCGAGCATCCCTGGGTCACCAAGGCGATCGAGAACGCCCAGCGCAAGGTTGAAGGACGCAACTTCGACGTCCGCAAGCAGCTGCTAGAATACGACGACGTGGCCAACGACCAGCGCAAGGTCATCTACCGGCAGCGTCGCGACCTGATGGACACCACGGATGTCTCGGATACGGTCACAGCCATGCGTACTGATGTACTCGCCCAGACCATCGACAGTTACCTACCGCCCGAGAGCCTGGAGGAGCAATGGGATACCCCCGGCCTAGAGCAGGCTCTGGCCGAGGGCTTCGGCGGCGAGTGGCCGATCGGCGACTGGCTGGACCGAGATCAGGACCTGCACGAAGAGACCCTGCGCGTGCGCATCAGCGATGAGGTTGCCGCCCGGTACGTAGAAAAGGAGCAGACCGTGGGTGCGGACGTCATGCGCCATATCGAAAAGACCCTGATGCTTCAAACACTCGACACCCAGTGGAAAGACCATCTGGCAGCCATGGATTACCTGCGTCAGGGTATCCACCTACGCGGCTATGCCCAGAAAAACCCAAAGCAGGAATACAAACGGGAAGCCTTCGAGATGTTCAGAGCCATGCTGGACGGCATCAAGCAGGAAGTCGTCACAACCTTGTCCAAAGTACAGCTTCGGACCATGGATGAGCTACCTCCCTTTGGCGCGATGGAGACGCCAGAACAGGCGTTCGAGTTCAAGCACGAAGCCTTCCATGGACTGGACAACGGGCCGCAGAAGCAGCAACCCGCAGCGGCTGCCCGCACCACCGAGCAGCAGCAGCGGCCCTATGTGCGCGAGCAGCACAAGATCGGCCGCAACGAGCCCTGCCCCTGCGGTTCCAGAAAAAAATACAAGCATTGCCACGGCAGGGCGAGTTAAGTACGCGAAACCTGACACCTCGTGGCCTACAACTCCCGCGCCCGCTCGGTGCGCTCGAACACCTCAATCTGATCGCCGACCTGGACATCGTTGTAATTCTTTACGCCGACACCACACTCGGTTCCTGCCTTGACCTCGGACACATCCTCCCTAAAGCGACGCAAGGATTCCAAAACGCCCTCGTAAGCGACCATGTTGTCCCGCAAGACGCGGATGGGATTGTTGCGCTTGATTAGGCCATCGACGACCATGCAGCCGGCGATGGCACCGAACTTCGAGGCGCGGAAGACCTCCCGCACCTCGGCCAGGCCGATGATATCTTCTGTTACCTCAGGGCTCAGGAGCCCTGATAGGACCTTCCTCACGTCGTTGATCAGCTCGTAGATGACACTGTAATAACGCAGGTCTAAGCCCTTCTCCTCCACGATCCGACGGGCGGCGACATAGGCCCGCACATTGAAACCGAGCAAAATGGCATTAGAGGTCACGGCCAGGTTGGCATCAGATTCGGTCAGCCCCCCCACGCCCGAGGCTACAATGGCAACCTTGACCTCGTCGGTCGAGAGCTTCAGCAGGCTGTCCCGCAAGGCCTCCAGACTACCCTGCACATCCGCCCTGATGACGATATTGACTGTCCGGGTTTCTCCCTCCTGGAACTGGGAGAAGATCTGATTCAGACGCACGCCACCCTGCTCTTCGAGCTTCGACCGGCGCCCCCGCTCCCGTCGCAGCTCCGCTACCTCACGGGCTCGCTTCTCGTCAGCGACCACTACCAGGTCGTCGCCGGCGTTGGGCGTGCCGGAGAGCCCCAGCATTTGCACTGGGATCGAGGGACCGGCGGATTCCACGCTTCGCCCCTGCTCGTCGAACATGGCCCGCACCCGACCGAACTCGGCACCACTGACGACCAAGTCACCCTGGTGCAGGGTACCGGCCCGGACCAGGACCGTAGCCACCGGTCCCCGCCCTCGATCAAGCCGGGACTCGACGATAACGCCCCGGGCAGGCCCTGCTTCCGGTGCCGTCAGCTCCAACATTTCCGCCTGCAGCAGCAAGGCCTCGAGCAACGCGTCGATGCCCTCACCGCTCTTGGCGGAGACTTTCACCACCATGGTCTCCCCTCCCCATTCCTCAGGCACTACCTCCTGCTGGGTAAGTTCTTGCATCACCCGCTCCGGATTCGCCTCCGGCTTGTCAATCTTGTTGACTGCAACCACCAGGGGAACACCGGCTGCACGCGCATGCTGGATGGACTCGATGGTCTGGGGCATAACGCCATCGTCTGCAGCCACCACCAGGATGATGATATCCGTGACCTGGGCACCCCGGGCACGCATCGTCGAGAAGGCAGCATGGCCAGGAGTGTCCAGGAAAGAGAGCATGCCGCGGCCGGTCTCGACGTGATAGGCACCGATATGCTGGGTAATGCCGCCTGCCTCGCCAGCAGCGACGCGCGTTCGGCGAAGATAGTCGAGCAGCGAAGTCTTGCCGTGATCGACGTGCCCCATAATCGTGACTACCGGCGGCCGCGCCGTCCGCTCCAGTTGCTCGATTTGTTTCTCTACCTTCCGCATCATGGTGTCTTCGACATCCCTGACCTCGGCCCTGACTGCCTTGTGGCCCATTTCCTCGACGATGGTCATGGCGATGTCGCTGTCCAGCACCTGGTTAAGAGTGACCGGCCTGCCCTGCTTGAACAGGACCTTGATCACATCGCCCGACTTTACCGACATACGGCCTGCAAGATCGGCCACGGAGATCGCCTCGGGGATCTCCACCTCGCGTATCACAGGGGCAGTCGGCCGCTGGAAACCATGCTTATCCTGCAGCTGGGGCTTGACGGTTTTCCTCCTGCGGCGCGGACGTCGTTTCGGTGCCACGGATACCTCTTCTCCGCTGATGGCTTCCTCGTACTCGACCACCGGCGGTAACTCCCGGGCGCGTAACGAATCCTTGCGCCCGATCTTCTTGAGAGACTTTTCCTTTTCGGAAGGTCCGTTGCTCCGTTTCACAAGCTTGCGCGCTTTGCCCTTCGATTGCTTGCTCTCGGCGTCCTCGCCGACAGGTCTTTCAAGCGCCGCGGGGGATACGGCCGCAAGCCCGGTCTCATCCTCTTCCACCAGCTTGCGACGCGTCTCATCTTCAGCCTTGCGGCGAGTTTCCTCTTCCACCCGACGACGGGCTGCGTCCCCCTTGGCCTTGCGCCCGCGTTCCTCTTGCTCTGCCAGACGCCTGGCATCTTCTTCTGCCCGTCGTGCCTGCAGCTCGGAGCGCCGATCCGCCGGAGCACGCACCGGCTCCATCTCCTCGGCTACAGGGGACCAGGGTGCCTGCCCGCCGTCTACCAGATCCTGAGCCTCCGGCTCCGCCGTCGGCATGTCACGCTTGACATAGGTGCGCTTACGCCGCACCTCAACGCTGATTGTCTTGGCCCGGGGGGCGGTAGCGGCCCGAACACTACCACCGGCGCGGCCGCTGATCGTGGGCTGCCGCAGCTCGCTGACCGATTTGCGCTTGAGGGTAACCTGGCTGGGTGCCGTTCCGGCACCATCCTCGGACCCGCCGTGACTGCGGCGGAGATAGCTCAATAGTTGGACTTTCTCTTGCTCGGTCAGTCTAGCCTCGCCGTCGGCGGCCAAGATACCCGCCTCATGCAGCTGGGCCAGGAGACGCTCTACCGGAATTCCTACCGTGCCAGCCAGCTGGTTGACAGTTACCTCACTCATCTGCATACCCTCCGGCCCTATTCGTTTTCTGCCTCGGCAAACCAGGGTTCGCGCGCCTTCATGATCAACATGGCCGCCTGCTCCGCATCGATATCCACCAGCCCCACGAGCTCGTCCAGCGACTGTTCGGCTAAATCTTCCATGCTGACCACGCCATTTCGGGCCAAGCTGAGGGCCAGCGCCTTATCCATCCCCTCCATCTGCAACAGATTCTGGGCCGGCTCCCGGGCCAAGCTTTCCTCGCTGGCAATGGCGCGGGTCAGCAGCACATCCTTAGCCCGATCCCGCAGCAAGATGACGGTTTCCGCGTCGAATCTCCGGATGGCCGTCAGTTCCGACATGGGTACATAGGCGATCTCATCGACGGTCGAGAAACCTTCCTCTACCAGCACCACCGCTACATCTTCATCTACCTGGAGCTGCGCCATGAAGTCCTCCACTAGAAGCCCAGCTTCTTGCTCGCTCCTGACGGCGGCCTCCTCCTCGTTCATCACGTTGAGCTCCCAGCCGGTCAGCTGGCTGGCAAGACGTACGTTCTGACCGCCGCGGCCAATGGCCTGGGAGAGATTTTCTTCCCTGACCGCCACATCCATGCTGTGTGCTTCCTCATCCACGATGATCGAAACCACGTCCGCCGGGGACATGGCATTAATGATGAACTGCGCCGGATTATCGTTCCACAGGATAATGTCAACCCGCTCCCCACTGAGCTCGTTGGATACCGCCTGTACCCGCGAACCGCGCATGCCGACGCAGGCCCCTACCGGATCGATGCGCGCGTCTAATGTGCGTACCGCGATCTTAGCCCGGGAGCCTGGATCCCGGGCCGCAGCTAGAATCTCAATCAGACCCTCACCAACCTCCGGGACCTCCAGCTTGAACAGCTCGACCATCAACTCCGGGGCCGTGCGGCTTGCGAAGAGCTGCGGTCCCTTAGACTCGGAACGGACTTCGAAGAGATAGGCGCGGAGCCGGTCACCGGGGCGCACTGACTCGCGGGGAATGACGTGCTCCCGAGGTACCAAGGCCTCCGCGTTGCCACCCAGATCAAGCAGGATGGAGCCGCGGTCGGCCTTTTTGACGATTCCTGTAACCAGCTGTTCCTTGCGGTCCTGATAGGCCTCAACTACCTTAGCGCGCTCAGCCTCCCGGACCTTCTGTACGATCACCTGCTTCGCCGTCTGTGCCGCGATACGCCCAAAGAGCACTGACTCCATGGGCTCCTCAATAAAGCCACCGACTTCGGCAGATGGATCCCGCTCCCGGGCCACCGTCAACACAAGCTGACGATCAGGTGCCTCCAGACCCGCCTCCCCCGGATCCTCCACTATCTCCCAGCGGCGGAGAGTAACGTAGTCCCCGGTTTCACGATCAATAGCAACCCTGGCGTCAATGTCGCCGCCGGCTTTTCTGCGGGTAGCAGAGGCCAATGCCGCTTCCACAGCCTCGAAAATGACCTCTCTAGGCACATCCTTCTCGTTCGAAACGGCCTCGATCACCAACAGGATTTCTTTGCTCATTCCAGATTCCCGAATCAGAATTCAGGTACCAAACGCGCGGATTCGATCTTTGCCAGGGGAATCTCCCGAATCTCGCCGTCTACCCTGAGCAGCACCAGTTCTTGCTTCAGACCGGCGATTTGGCCCTCGAAGTTGCGCCGACTCTCAAGCTTGATCGCCACTTTGATGCGTACCTTCTGGCCCTGAAAGCGTTCAAAATGCTCAGCCGTGAACAATGGCCGGTCCAGACCTGGGGAAGAGACCTCCAGGTCGTAGTGGCCAACAATCGGATCCTCGACGTCGAGTATCCCACTCAGCTGATGGCTGACCCTGCCGCAGTCGTCCAATGTGATACCCTGCGTCTGGGCAGCACTGAGGTGGTCGATGTAGACGCGCAGCACCGCATTGCCGCGTTGGAAGTACTCGACCCCCACGAACTCATAGCCCAGCGGCTCAACTACCGACCTCACCAGACCCGTCAACTTGCTTTCCAAATGCCTCATCTGCGCTCGCCACAAACAAAAAATGGGCACAAGGCCCACTTTAGCTAAAGACTCCCGCCGCGCGGATCAAATCACAACCCACCCCATCCAGCCCCAGCTGGAAACCAAAAAAAACCCCGATCACGGGGCGGGGCTTTAGTGGCGTTCAGGTTCCATACTCCAAACTACTAAATTATCCTTTTCTGTTTCCTAATTTGATAATTAAGTTTACCCGTTTAATCGATCCTGAGCAAGACCAAACATCGCTGACCCAGGGCAGGTGCGTACGACATTTTTTGGTAGTGGTTAATCCGAAGTGGCATATGTTATGGGGCCTAACGATTCGACCCCCACTGTTTTCGCCATCCATGGCAGCTAGATTCTGGCCATCCCTGCCGGTAATTGTTTGCAGAAAAACTTATGGATTTTACCACACGGACCGATCTTACAGGCAAACGGTGGACGACACATGCCATCGAGAACTGAAGTCAAAAGCAGCAACCACCCATAGCACCGGTCCGAGCGGCTAACCATCAAGCTGCATGACTTGGCGGCGCGGCATTTCGACGCCGAACTCGCAATGCCGAACGTCTACTTCGATCTGCGCAGGATCAGCGCTGGACAGGTGCGTGTTACGGACCGAGGTGACTGCCGAATCCACTACAATGCACACTTGCTGAAACGCCACTTCCAGGTGTTTCTCTCCCAGACGGTCCCTCACGAAACGGTGCACTTAGTGGCCCTCAGCCTATTCGAACCCCAGATTTCTCTTTCCCACGAGCGCGAATGGCGCGCGATTATGACCCTCTTGCGCAGAGTCTGAATGCTGCCACAATTACCCCGTAGACGGCTTACAGGTTCGATGCCTGCACCAGTATGATTACCGCTGCGCTTGCCGCATCCACCAGCTCACTAGCATCAGGCGCAACCGAAACAGATCTAGACATAATTTACCGATGTAGACAGTGTGGCTAGCCCCTCGAATGCAGCCGGCATGGAAATCGTCTTTTGGGTTATGATCGGAAGTTCATACCCTAAAGTATGCGCGTCGTGTACCCTATCGCGACCTGCTAATACGGCGCCTGGCGCCTCGGGGCCAAAATCAGACTACCGGCCATCCCTGCGGGGTAGTGGCGGAGGAGACCGAAAATCATGGGAATGGGTGGCATTAGCATTTGGCAGTTGTTAATCATATTAGTGATCGTGCTGCTGCTCTTCGGGACAAAGCGACTGAAGAGCATCGGTTCGGATCTGGGCAACGCAGTGAAGGGTTTTCGCAGCGCCATGGTGGAGCACGAGCGGGAGGATACCGAGCTGAAGCAGCTCGGGGAGGGGGCTGCCAAGCGTAGCACCGAGGACGACAAGGTTACCTCTGCCACGATGGCGGACAAGGGCCGGGAGAAACTCTGAAGTACTTGGTACAGCAGTCCCGGAGTACAGGTAACCTCATATTTGGTTCTTCATCTTTAAGGGAATACTTAACTTTTGCTACATATGAACGCGAGTGGATAGTGGCCAAATTTTAAGTGGTGAGGTCTACCAACCCCTACTTCTTCATTCCGGCAGGGAATGCAGGGATCCGGCACCATAGATGGTAAAAGCAGTGGGGTTCTGGTCACTAGGTCGCACAACCACGCTACTTCAAATTCAACCACTACCCGCAAATGAATGCAAAGCAATCGGAACTGACTCCCCATCATCTACAGATCTTCAGTCCATGGCGCCGAATGGTGTCCATTTGCGTTGATTTGCTGCTAAGTTTTTCTTGAAAATCCGCTCGTTCAAGGTTATCGGTAATTGAGAGCATCTGTACTTAGAGGTCGGCTCATGTTCGACATCGGATTCTGGGAGCTTAGCCTTATCGGCGCGATTATGCTGCTGGTGGTAGGACCCGAACGCCTACCCAAGGTTGCACGCACCGTGGGGTTGTGGATCGGGCGCGGTCGCCGCATGCTGAGCTCAATGAGGGAAGAGATCGATCGGGACATCAAGGCGCAGGAACTTCAACAGATCCTGGACAAGCAGGCCCGGGGCAATCTGCTGGAGACCATCCTGGACGACGCCGGGGACAAACCGGCTGTAAGAGCGTCCCCCACCGATTCGACGTCGGCGCGTACTAGACCTGGCGACAAATCCGAATCCAGTTAGTAATAACTGGCATTAGGTCTCGGGCCACCTGAGGAAATCCTAGTATAACTGCCAGAATCTGCGAAACTGCAATGTAGGAGAACAGCTCGTGGAAGTATCAGGAAGGCTGCGCGAAGCGGCGCGGATACGCGAAGGATAGCAATAACAATCGAGTGCGTCATAAATGCGCCACGGACATAAAAAAGGGGTTGGGTTTTCACCTAACCCCTTTGCACTTGGCTCCCTACCGTAGACGCATATCGAACCATCTGCATCGCACCAATGCCAGAGGCCCAGGCGGTCAAGGCGATCCGCGAACTCGGCAGCCCCACCTGACCTTGGTGTTACCGAAGGGTGGCCAGGTGCCAACCGGCCAGTCCTTTTCCTACATTCCGCAGGCTTTGCCAGAACCCGTCACTCGCCTATCATATGCGAATCCGGCTGGAGCTCCCACGTCATTGCTAGGGGGACTGCCCACGTCTACCTATACTACTCGATAGTGACACGGGCTTCCAGTGTCCCCAGATCGTAATGGGCGGCCTGCGTCAGCCCCGGGTGTCGCATTCGACCTCTCTGCATGAACCATGCATCTAGGGATTTAGCATGGCGATAAACACAAGATATTGCGGAAGAGGTTGCGCAACATATGTTTAATGTTCATCATTCATATAACAACGCGAGGAGGTTGGGATGAGTGTAGACGACAGCTTCGGGGTTACGGTGCGGCGACTGCGGGAGGCCCAGAAAATTGGCCTGCGCAAATTTGCGCAGATGGTTGGTATGAGCCCGACCTACCTGTCGAAGGTCGAGCGTGACGAGTTCAAGCCGCCGAGCGAGGAGAAGATTAGAGCTATCGCCAAGGCTCTAAGCCAGGACGCTGACGAGTTACTGGCGCTAGCTGGCCGCGTGTCGTCGGACTTGGCTGATATCATCCAGCGCCACCCTCGCGAGATGGCGACCTTCCTTCGGGCGGCGAATGGCCTGTCCGCCCAGGAAATACAGCGCTTGGCTGAGGAAACGCAGCGGCTCAAGAAAGAGGAGGGACCTGGCCACTAGACGGTACGCACTGCAGATAGATTTAGGGTGTAGATACAATGACGATTAACGTTCAAATACTTGGTAAACCAACAGATCGAGCGCGACGCGCTGGGTCTGCTCGAAACCTATTTCCATGACCCGGGCCAACCAATCCATACTCCAATCCCCGCGAACGAAATCCTTGAAACTTATCTCGGATTCTCACTGGGTTTTACTGATCTCAGTTCGCGCCTCAGAGTGCCAAGTGCCGATATCCTCAGGGCAATGTGGGTAAACCAACATGAGGTGCTAATTAACCAGAGCTTAGATCTGGACGAACACCCTGAAGTGGAAGGCAGGTTCACTGCGCCTGTGGCCATGAAGCGGGGCAATGGTGGGAACACAGGCCTTACATAATCAGTGCTGAATCTCAGGCAACAATGTTTGATGACGAGAAGCAGAAACCAAGGGTTATTTGTCGCTCAATCCAAGCTAAGGAGCGGATCGAATGGCAGGCAGGACTACTTCTCGTCCTGCTTACTCATGCCCCGGCAGTACGTGCTCGGCGCATGGTCTGCCTATTTCGGTAGTTTGAAACCCTCCGTTTTCGCCGATGTCGCGGACCGGGATTGGACCCACCGGAACAAATACCGCAGTCCCAGAGCCGTTGAGCTCCATGCATACGCGTTCGAGACCATCTTCAAGGAATTCAAACTAATGTTTCGCGTGTCGACGCAGGCTGTGCAGATTCGCTTGGAAGACCTAGGCCTGCTGAGGATCGACCATCTGGTAGAGCGAGACTTTGTTCGGCGAGGTTTAACGGACAGATTCTTCTTGAGAGACATGTCCAGTGTTTCATCTGCAACAGATTCTACCTCGCCTGCTATCTGCGCTGCGACGGCTTCCGAAAGCATTGATCCACAACCTGTAGCGCGAGGCAGTAAACAACATGATACCGACGAACAGCAACAAACCGGCTCTGGAGCAGAGCCATGGAACTCCTATCCCGAGAAGTACGCGACGGCCTACGGCACGGCTTCTTTGAACTGACTGTCGTGTGCGAAATCGTGAAAGGCGGGAGGCAGGAGCTGACCATCAAGGCCGGCAAGAACCACCGCTTCACAATCCTTGATGAAGAGATCGAGTAAGCGAAACCTGAACATTTGCGACCTCTGCGATTGGGACGCGACGATTTGAATGCTATGTCGCTCGCCATCGTGATCGGCGAGCTACGCTCACGATGGCTGTGGGATAACACCAGCGGTCATTGCCAACAACCCACGAAGAATCAGCTACCAACAGCATCCAGTGTGCCGCCAGCACAGAATGACAGCAACCAAATTGCCTTCGCGCTGTGCCTGTGGCGTTTGGCTTCACCAGCGGTTAACACTCCCGTTGCGAGCTATCTGCAATCGCGTGGCATCAATTTCACGGTTCTGGACTCGATCCGCTTCGATCCCCACCAGAAGCATCCAAGCAGCGGCACTTGGCTCGGACGTCCGCGGGACTGATAGCGAGCCTCTGGCGATCCATCGCACCTTTCTCACGTGTGACGGCAGTAGAAAGACGCCGATCACCCTCCAAAAGATGATGCTCGGCCCCTGCCGGGAGCGTGGCGGTACACCTCACTGTATCGACTGAAACGCTGATGGTCGGCGAAGGGGTATCGAAACCTGCCTCGCGGCTATGCAGACCACGGACTTGCCCGCTTGGACCACGCTTTCTACCTCGGGGCTGCGTGCCTTGCAGTTACCCGCCGAAATTGAAAAGGTGATTGTCCTCGCGGACGGCAATGCACCGGGCGAGGCGCAGCGCTTGATGCGGTCGGAAGATGGAAACGCGAAGGCTGAACGGTGCACATCGCACACCCACCCTCGGGTATGGACCTCAACGACATCCTACGCGGTCACCGCAGCAGCACGCAGGAGGGTGGAGCATGGGTAGCGCATCCGAAGATAGGATCTTCGCCGCCGTCGACAATGCGGAGGAAATCCAAGATCCCTTGGACGAACTGCTTGCGCATACCAAGGTTGATCCGGGTGCACCGTTCACTCCGGGAATGCTCGAAGCGCTCATCGCCCTGCAGCAGAAGAATCGCCCATCTGGAGACCTACACGCCCGACTCAAGCGCGCCGGTTGCCGAGTCACTGCTTCTGGACAGGGCCTTGGCTAAGAAGGCTGGCGACAATAGCGGCTACAGCCCGAAGCAGGCAGATCTGCTGATCGAACTGGCCTAGGAAGCACCGCCTTTGCCAACCTGGACGTTGTGCGCCAACTGTACACCAACCAGGACGAAGTGCTTTTCAATGCCGTGCGCCTGGTGATCCTCAACGGCATCAAGGACATCGTTACATGGCCAAATCTAGCCGACTAGGCGATCTCCTTGACACTGGAAGCGATCCCCGAAGAACAGCGCCGGTGATGGGGTACGTCCGCCAAGCCAACATCGCCAACGGCCTGCGGCAGGTGAACAACACATCGGCCACATCGGCCACACCCGATAGCATCCCGCACGCGGGAGAAAACCAAACTCCGCAAAACAGACTATTGGAGGAGAAATATGTCAAACTGCGACGAAGGAGAGAACAACTCGATCGACAGGTCTCTCCAATGTTGTGGTGATCGCTACGGCTGACGTAATGAACAAGCTCGGCGCGTTCAGAGAAACTTAACTTGTTGAAAGGCTTTAATTACCCAATATGCGCAAAGGCACATCTGGGCAAGAATAGCTATAGCCATATTCATTACGACAGTCGGCAAAGCTCGGACTATCTCAGTATGAGAAGCCGCACGGCTTCAGTCGTTTCCAGATGGATTTGTTTCTCCCGGTACGACGAACCAGGCCTTTCTTCAGATTGGCAATGCGGTACCTCCCATCATGCGCAAAAGCTCTCGCCATGAAGATGATGAGTACTATCCAAGAAGCGGTGACAAGGGTAGACGGCAGCGCTTCTATAAAGGGAAGGTCACAAGAGATTCGGATTTTATGAGGCACGCTTGAATCACCGACGCCTTCGGAGTTTCAAACAGCACAAAAGCAATCGAGAAAGGCCTATTCGCCTCCAATGCGAATTGGAATACGATGTCGGACGATGTGGATCAGTTGGTTGTCAACTAACTGCTGCGCTTCCCGCCAGAATATAAGATCTATTTCTCCCTGTTTGTAAGAAGCGAAATGCAGGTTTTTCTCGACCGGCTTGAAGAGATGCGGGTGGCAGGTACCTCTCAACTTCGCCGTCGCTCAATGGGTGGCGACGAAGAGAATGAAACTGCTGGAGTCAGCGAGGACTAGCAACCGTCATATTCCGCACCGGCTACAGCCATCATCAGATGGCCTCAATTACAACAAACAACAAGAATGTTAGAGGCTACATAGGACTTGATAGCCGTCTATACCTAAGAAACAAGAGCTATTGGGATAGCATGCCCGATAACCTTACCACTATTAGTAAACCGGTGGTCTTGGATAAGGTGGTTTTCGGCATAATACCAGCCTGCAGCGTCTGCCCGCTGCAGTTTTCTTACACGCCAGTTTCTTGGTTATCTCAGAAATCTGATTGGTGCGAGAAGGTGCATGAGTTAGATATCTAGCTGGATGCTTCAGCAGTCGACCCGGATATGTGCAGGATGCCAACGAGTATCCCCCTGGTCGATCTCAAGAACGCGGTTAACGCGCTGGGAGGCTTCTTTCATGCTGGGCCAAATTTTCTTGACCATAAACACTTTGTAATCCTTTTCGGTCTTTCCGGCACTGGGAAGACGCAGCTTCCCCTTAAATACGCGCGTGCTGTACACGGGCTAATGGACATGCTAATGCCGGACCCATTCCTAACAGTCTACCCCGTGCACTCGGAATGGACAGATCCGACTGCGTTGACCGGCTACTCTGACATACTCTCAAATCGCTACGTCGTGCCGCCTTTCCTCAAAGCAGTGATACTGGCGACAGTATATTGGGAGTCGTCAGTGTTCGTCGTTTTAGACGAGATGAACCTGGCACGAGTCGAGTATTACTTCTCCAATGTTCTGTCATGTATCGAGACTAGCGCGCCTCTGCAGCTACATTCAAACGGCATGTCTCTGGAAGGTTCGACTAGAATAAGCATCCCCTTGGAGATTTCATTGCCGCCGAATCTCTATATCTTCGTCACAATCAACGCCGATGAAACTACGAACCCCGTCAGCGACAAAGTACTTGATCAGATTATTGTCGTCGATATATCGGCAGTGCAAGAGCTGCTGGCGAAGCACAGACTCGGCTTCGGTTACTAGATCGCCGAAGAAGTTGTCCAGTACCATGCATTCGCTAGGAAAAAGCTGGCAGCGTCAACAGATGAGACCACGGATGATCTCATAGTACAGAAGGTTCCTGTAAAGTTGCGTGGCGCGGAAAGGCAGCAGGCACTCTTGACAGACTTGCTCCGAGGGCTAGAAGGCATACCGTATTCGACCGTGTTCCTCCAACGGCTTTGGTTCGTTCCAGACAGGGCGATGCCGACGTCATGGCGATAGAGCTGGTAGGTCCCCGGCCAGATCCCGAACCGATCCCTGCGGGAGTTGTCCATGAAACGGGGAGCTATCTTTTTGAATTGCAGTAAGCGGACAATGCTGCCGTAAGCCGCTTTCCTGATTGATAATGCGTCCTGAAGCGCTGCGAGTCAAAGACTCTACGACAGGCCGCTGGCAATGGTCGCCTGGGTTTCAGGTTGGTACGGTTGAAGCGGTGCTGCGACTTCCAGGCAGTGGTACCAGACGCTTTGAGGTTATTACTGATCTTGACCTTCGGAAACCGACTCGTGGCGATTCCGATAAGATGGTCTGAGAGATCCTCAAGGACACTCTTGCTCTGTGGCCGTCCGCCGCTCATAGCCCATCTTGAATTCCTGCGTTCCCGGGTCAAGGACCTCGAGGCTGCCGTCAACGATATCGCGCGCAGTCTACGGCGAATGCTAGTAGCCAAGGAGGTGGTGGTGTCATATCAACACGCTGTTCGCGTAACCGGACCGGAAATCCTGCGTTCCTTCCATTCCGGTCGGATTTTGTCGGAAAGCAATCTGGTCTCGCGGTTGCCGGCACCACTCCACGGTTTTTTGCCGGAACGGATCAGGCTGCACCGATGGCGGGGTTCGCTTGATCTACCAGAGCGTCTCCAGATAGCCGCATGCCTCCGTGCATGGAGCATTTAGCTGGCGGCCTCGTCGGGATTGTTCAAAGGCTCCGGTCTCAGAGGAGGCTGAGACAAGACGCGAAGCCGGTGCATGGTCTTCCGCGGCCGTTGATTCTTCCGCCTTTGGCAAGACATAAACCTTCGGTATCGCTGCTGTTCTCAGCGATTTTATCAGCATGCCTTCGACGCGAACCTTCGAGTTGTATGAGGTGTGGTACTTTCTGCACCTCGTCCGGGCAGCGGCAACGGAATATGGCCCGCAAAAATTGAATTTGAGTGATCTTTTTGTCAGTGATGTAGCAGGTGGCATTACCGTAGTCGCAAGAGCTGTCGCAGTCCCGGTGGGAAGAGAGTGGAAACTATGCTTTCAGAAGCGGTATAGGGAATTCTAGTCAGAGCTGGGACGGCGCGGCACGTTCGTTGCACCATGAATCCTGATGTGGTGATGAGCCGGAGGACAGGCGGGGCGGACTCCTATCTGATAGTGCTTGACGCTAAGTACCGGATTGAAGAAGGGCTGAACGACGCTTTGAATTCGATTCACACGTATCGCGATGCCTTAGTTCGGAAAGCTGCCACTGAGGTTATCAAGGGAGTCGTCACAGCTGCTTACCTTCCCGCACCACATCTTCCGGAGTTAGCAGAGAAGTTCATGCATGGCATCAAGGTGCTGATGGCGAAGAACTACATCGCCAATATCTCGGAGGAGACCCGCAAAGGGATGACTAAGAAGGCCGAGCAGGGGATCTGGCCGTCATATGCACCGTTCGGTTACCGCAATATAGTAGGCGAGAATGGCAAAAGATCATCAAGCCAGACCCGGAATTAGCCTCAGGTATTCGACAGATGTTCGAATGGTATTCGACAGGCTGCTACTCCGGTAGAAATATCACAAAAATGGCCCGTGCTGCTAGTCTCCGGTTCCGAAAGACTGGAAACCCGATCCCGCAGAGCACTGTCGTCTGCAGAACCGGATCGACGCGATGCATGTCGACAAGCTCGACAGGCGGATCGACACGGATTTCTTCGACCACAAGGCCACGGAGTGGCGTGAAGAGCAACGGAAATGCCTGGAGCTGATCCGCGAATACCAGAACGCCAACCAGACTTACTTCGGCGAGTGGTATCTGCCTGCTCGAACTCGCACAGAAGGCCAGCGCACTGTTTCGCAAGCAATCCCCAGCCGAAAAACGCCGGCTGCTTGGCTTCGTACTATCGAACTGCACATGGAAGGACGGTCAACTCACGGCCGCATACCGCCAACCGTTTAGCTTGCTTGCGAGCAACTTGACTTCCTGGAAAGCAAGAAGCTGGCTGAGCACATCAAACCGACATTTAATTGGCTCCCCGGAGAGGACTCGAACCTCCGACCTAGTGATTAACAGTCACCCGCTCTACCGACTGAGCTACCGAGGATCTACACAAGCATATTAAGTATACGAGCACGGTCCGGCAGGGTCAAATCGTTCCTATTCTACCGGTGATTATGCGCCGTGGTCGCCCTGAGATATTGAACACTATCAATGGGACACGATAGTCTCCATACTGGCTCATTGAGTGTCGTTTAAATCTTAGTGGCAAATCTATCGAGAGCTGGAAATGTTATGGTAACCTACATGACAAAAACTCCGCGAATTAATTCCTTTGACAACAACCTGTTGAGCCGTAAAGGTCTGCAATGTATCGCCGATTTAGGCAACGGCTATCGACGGCGCGATAAAAAACGAGTGTCCCTCACAGGAAGTCGCGATTAGTACAGTGAAGCAAATCCGGGCAGATAGTTCAGGGGGCCAGTTCAGGGGGCCAGTTGGGATAACTCGGATTGATCTACGCAAAGGCGATAAGTTTCCAGCCATTACGCTCGAATTTATCCTGAACCTCGCTTGCCCATTTGCTCTCGAATCGGTCAGCCGAGGGCCGACCGATTAACTATCAGTGCCGTAAGGAATGAAATCCATCTACCAAGCGTGACGCCGATAGCCATGTAGAATCATGGCCTTTCCAGGGAGATCCGGCAGCAAAGATTTAAGGGAAGGCAGTATCACGATAACTGACAGGGCGTGGGGATTAACAAGATATAACAGAACAGCACCAAGGGGGTATTGATCCCGATACTGTTCAGTTATTTCAGGACTGGGCACACCGCTTCTGCAGGAATCCCATGCCCAGACTACGAAATACGGTGAGCATTAGAAGGAGAATGATGCGCCTGGGCCAGATGTATCGCCTAGTGCCTTCTTTGTTTTCGGGATTTCCTAGTTCAGGATCTTGATATTCTTCTCTGCACTGGCCATATTGGTTCTGTTACTAGATCAAGATGTTCTGCATAGGACGGAATGTTTTGAATGTCTTTCACGCGAAAGCTGGACATGAACAAGAACACTGCGTGGCGGATTGCCATGCAGATCAGGCAAACCATGACACAGGCTGAATGACGCAGCTTTCTGACCGGCATCGTAAGGGCAACTGGCTAGACAATGACAAGCAGGACAAGCGGCAGGGGAACCGACAGGCCCCGTGATTCAGAGCGGTCGAACGCAGCGGCGATGAAGGGGGGCCGCACATGCGGGCCTTCATGCAGGAGCGTGTTGGAACGTCTACGGCCATCCTGATCACCGACGGGTTATCTCGGCCGATGATGGTGAACCAATTGCAACAGATTCGCGTTCATTTGCAGAAAAAAACTTCCGAATGGAAGAAGTCAATCGATGTCATCGGTATTTCGGTGCTGCCGTACTAGTGTATTAAGCACTTGGTTCCCGGTCGCTGCCCTGCTGGTGTGGGCAGTGGTTGCCTTGGTGAGCCCCTGGTTACCGCTTACGCCTGATCACATCGAGCTGTCCAGGATCCTGGAACCACCAGGGCCGGACGCGCCACTCGGCAAGGATGACCTGGGCCGACCGGTGTTGGACCGGCTCCTGATCGGTGCCCGCACCTCCTTCGTCGTGGGGCTAGGCGTGGTGACCCTATCCACAGTCCTGGGAGCCCTGGTGGGCGGAATGGCAGCCTTGGCTGGGGGCTGGGTGGACTTGGTACTGGTCCGGATCATCGACGTCTTTCTCGCTTTTCCAGGCATCCTCCTTGCTATCGCCCTGACGGGTATCATGGGACCAGGAATCGACAATGTGATCATTGCCCTGGCTGCCGTGAGTTGGGTCGGCTATGCGCGTCTAGCGCGTGCTCAGATCCTGTCCCTGAAGCAGCGTGACCATGTGGTCGCAGCCCACGCCCTGGGGGCAGGACCCGGGCGGGTTCTGCTGCACCACCTCTTGCCCTTGGCGGTGGCACCCCTAATCGTGGAGGCGACCTTCGGCATTGCTGGCACCGTGATCGCCGAGGCGGGTCTCTCCTTCCTCGGGCTCGGGGTGCAGCCACCCCAGGCTTCCTGGGGTAGTATGATCCGGGATGGCGTGGCCTATATGTTGGTAGCACCTCACCTCGTCTTAACCCCAGGACTGGCAATCCTCTCCATCGTACTGTGCATCAATCTAGCGGGAGACGGCCTGCGGGACCGGCTGGACATCCGCTCGGCTCGGCGTTGAGGGGGAATTCGCCGTGACATTCCAGTCACCAGCAGCCTAGATCCTGTTGATATTTAAACATAACTAACTGTTCTCACCATACTTTAAATGCCAATAACCCAGGCACCCAAGCGATTCGCACAGTGGGCCCTACGCTAACCGTTTGATTATTTCAAGGTCCGTTGTATGGACCTTAATGTCAACACGACTTATTTTTCACAGCTGGTTTAGCTTTTAATCCGTGAAACGAAGAGCGTACTATATTCGGTTAGCTATGCGTGCCTGACTGAGGATAACAAAAAGTGGGTAACCATCAATTGGATGCGGACTCGAGGGTGCGCGTTCGGGTGTTGTTCGTGTGCATGGGCAACATCTGTCGCTCCCCGACCGCTCAGGGTGTATTCCGCAAGCTGTTGGAGACGGAGGGATTGCAAGCGGTCATCAAGACCGATTCAGCAGGAACCCATGCCTGTCACGTTGGGGAATGTCCGGACCAGCGGGCCCAGAAGACAGCTCGGCACCGGGGGATTGATCTGAGCGATCTACGCGCCCGTCTCGCCGAGCCCGAGGATTTCCTGCGGTTCGAGTACGTGCTTGCCATGGACCAGGAGAACTTCGATGACCTTTCCCATATTTGTCTGCCTAGGGCCGAATACAAACTGAGGCTGTTCATGGATTTTGCACCATCCTGGCGGATCCGAGAGGTCCCGGACCCTTACTATGGGGCTAGCGGTTTTGAACGGGTCTTCGATATGGTGGAGGCAGCGTCGGCAGGTCTTCTGGCCGATATCAGGCGCAAGTTTTTCTAGGGGGTACATCTTGAGTAAAGATTGGCTGGATATGATCAAGTGGGATGATCGAGGCCTAGTACCCGCCATTGCGCAGGAAATGGGTAGCGGAAAGGTCCTAATGTTGTCCTGGATGAACCGAGAGTCCCTGCAGCTGACTCGGAAGACGGGACATGCGGTCTACTGGTCCCGCTCCCGCAACGCGCTATGGCACAAGGGTGAGGCCTCCGGTCATTGGCAGATTGTCCACGCCATCCAGGTGGATTGCGATGCCGACGTGGTGCTGTTGGAAGTGGAGCAGAAGGGCAGTATCGCCTGCCACACCGGCCGCCACAATTGCTTTTTCCGCGAGCTGCACGCCGACCAGTGGGTAGAGACCGCCCCTGTGCTCAAGGATCCGGACACTATCTACAACCAAATCCTGAATCCATTATGAACGACATCTTGGAACGCCTGTCCCGAACCCTGGAAGCGCGCAAACAGGCCGATCCGGATAGCTCCTATGTGGCAAGCCTCTACACCAAGGGGCTCGATGCCATCCTCAAAAAGATCGGCGAGGAGGCCGCCGAAACCTTGCTGGCGGCCAAGGACGGGGCACCGGGCAAAATCGTCTATGAAGTTGCGGATCTATGGTTCCACACCCTCGTATTGCTGGCACAGCAAGGGCTGGAACCGGATGCGGTGCTGCAGGAGCTGGATCGGCGCTTCGATCTCTCGGGACTAGAGGAGAAGGCCCGAAGAAGAACTTAGAAGCTATTTAGTCGATAACGGGTCCTTTAACAACAATTACCGCAAACGAACGAACGCAAATCGATCCCAACCGGTTCACCATCATCAACGGTCTTTGACCGGGCTGCGTTTGTTTGCGTTAACTAGCCCGTTCGCACAATTCAACCAGGACTCCACCCGTGGCCTTGGGGTGCAGAAAAGCGATACGTGCGCCCCCTGCACCGATGCGCGGTATCTCGTCTATAAGCTTTATGCCCTTGGTCTTGAGCTCTTCAAGGGCCTCGTCGATATTGGGTACGCGAAAGGCGACATGCTGAAATCCCGTTCCCTTCTTCTCGATAAACTTGGCCACCGGGCCGTCAGGAGACGTCGATTCCAACAACTCGACTTCGCTTTCTCCGACGGGGAAGAAGCCCGTATTCACCTTTTGCTCGGTGACAACCTCATCACCCGTAAACTTGAGGCCGAGGACATCAGTCCAGAACTTCTTGCCCTCACCCATACTGTTGACGGCGATGCCAAGATGGTCAATCTTGAGTATCTGCATTTTATTTTCTCCGATTAGCCGAATAGTGAGAGCATGACGCCGGCGGCGACAGCAGATCCGATGACGCCGGCGACGTTGGGACCCATCGCATGCATCAGGAGAAAGTTCGTCGGATCGTACTTGCTCCCTACAGTCTGCGAGACCCGGGCGGCCATGGGTACCGCCGAAACGCCAGCCGACCCGATCAGGGGGTTGATGCTGGTACGTGAGAGCTTATTCATAAGCTTGGCCAGCAGCACGCCAGTAGCAGTCCCGAATCCAAAGGCGACGATACCAAGGGCCAGGATCGCAAGCGTTTGGGTAGTGAGAAACTTATCGGCCGTCGCCGTTGCCCCGACCGTAATCCCCAAGAAGATCGTAATGATGTTGATCAGGGCATTCTTGGCGGTATCTTCGAGCCTACCGACCACACCGCATTCCCGAAAGAGATTGCCGAGCATCAGCATCCCAACTAGTGTCGCCGCCGCCGGTACGATAAGGGACACGATAATGGTGACGATGATCGGAAACAGGATCTTCTCGCGTTTAGTGACCGTCCGTAGCTGAGTCATCTTTATCACGCGTTCCTTCTCCGTCGTGAGCAGCTTCATGATCGGTGGCTGGATAATGGGCACCAGTGCCATATAGGAATAGGCCGCAATTGCAGTAGCTCCTAACAGATGGGGTGCCAACTTGGAGGTAAGGAAGATCGTAGTCGGTCCATCTGCGCCGCCGATGATGGCAACGGACGCGGCCTCCTGGGCATTGAACAATCCGGAAGCGATCGCACCGATGAAGGTTAAAAAGATGCCGAACTGGGCGGCGGCACCGAGCAGGAGCGACTTGGGGTTTGCAATGAGCGGCCCGAAATCCGTCATGGCCCCGACGCCCATGAAGATCAGCGGCGGGAATATCCCTAAGTGGTCGCCTTGGAACAGATAGGACAGAAGCCCTCCTACTTCCTCGGTATGTACCATGTACTCGGTATGCCCAGCAGCTTTATCTCCCTGGAAAAAATGGAGCAGGGTGGCACCGAAGGGCACATCGCCGGAATGGGGGGCGACCTCCACGACCGCATGATGCATCAGGTTTGCAAACGGCAGATTGGTCAGGAGGACACCGAATGCGATCGGGACCAACAATAGGGGTTCGAACCCCTTGACGATTGCCAGATACAAGAGCACACAAGCGATGGCAATCATCACAAAGATCCGGTAGTCGGTCAGGCCGACAAAGCCGGTAGAGCTGAGAAAGTTCAATAAGGCGTCATACATGGTAGCGATTACCCCTTTACCCCTTTTTGTCAACTCAGAACGACTAGAACGTCCCCAGCATTGACGAGAGCCCCTGCGGCCACTGAAATCTTGCTGACAGTCCCATCATGGGGCGCGACGATCTCATTCTCCATTTTCATGGCCTCCAGGACCAAGAGCTTTTGCCCTCTGGTTACCTTGTCGCCTACGTTCACATCGACATCCACGACGGTACCTGGCATTTGAGCAACCACTGCGCCCTCGCCCGCTTCTCCCCTAGACGTCGTCGGTTTGGGGCTCGCGGGTGCAAGGGCCTGTTTGGCTGCAGGTTTGGGCGCCGTGGCAGCCGGGATCGGAGTGGAACCTGCTTGCCCCTTGATCTCCTCTACAGCGACTTCATACTCGTTACCGTTCACGACCACTTTGAACATTTTCATAACTGGGTACCCCTGAATACTTAGACTCTATCCTGCATTTGCTCGACAATACCGGCCCTTCTCCAAGTAGGCGAGGTGTCTTCCACCTTCCTAATGTCCCTGATCACGATATTGCCTGTCGATGTTCCGAGCATCATCGCGACGGATGCCGCGATGACCGGTACGAACTCATCGTCGCTCTGAGCAGCTGGCCTTGCATCGGTTTTCTCGGCTGTAGGTGCAGGCGCGGATTCAAGGGCTGGCGGCGGCTTCCTCTCCGAGCCAGACAGCTTTTCGAGAAACCCGATAACAAACTGTAAGACGATGAGGACCACGAAGGTAATACCCATGCCCAGAATCGTCGTGATCAGGCCTGCCCATACCCGCTGGGTAGCCGTGAACTCCTTTAATTTCTCGGGATCGGCAAAAGCAGTGAGCAGATCGGTTTCCATCATGCCCTCCGATTATCACAAAGGCAGGTTGCCATGTTTCTTAGCCGGCCGCTTTTCCCGCTTGCCTTCCAACATGCTGAACGCATCGACGATACGCTGCCTACTGGTAGGCGGCTCGATGACATCGTCCACGAATCCGCGTTCCGCTGCCTTGTAGGGCGTGGCGAATTCTGCGTTATACTCATTGAGTATTTTCCTTCTCGTCGCGGACTTGTCTTCCGCCTCGTCGATCTGTTTTTTGAAGATAATGTTTACCGCACCCTCCGATCCCATCACGGCAATCTCTGCCGTCGGCCAGGCGAGCACGATGTCCGCCCCCAACGATTTGGAGCACATGGCGACATAGGCCCCACCGTAAGCCTTCCTGGTTATCAGGGTAACCTTGGGCACCGTCGCCTCACTGTAAGCATACAAAATCTTGGCGCCATGGCGGATGATGCCACCGTACTCCTGGGTGGTCCCCGGCAGGAAACCGGGTACATCGACCAAGGTCAGCAGAGGGATATTGAAGGCATCGCAGGTCCTGATGAAGCGGGCGGCCTTATCGCCGGCGTTGATATCAAGGCAGCCAGCCATGACCTGCGGCTGGTTAGCAATGATACCGATCGACTCACCATTGATCCTGGCATAGCCGGTGATCAGGTTGGTGGCAAAATAGGGCTGATACTCCATGAACTCGCCATCATCAATGATAGGGTGGATTACATCATGGATATCGTAGGGTTTGTTGGGGTCATCCGGTATCAGAGAGTTGAATTCGTCGATCTGTCGGTTCAGGTCATCACTGCACGCCATCGGTGGCGCCTTCCCCAGGTTGTTCGACGGGAGATAGCCCAAGAGCCGCCGGATCTGATCGATGCAGATCTGATCGGTGTCGGCGATGAAATGGACATTACCGCTGACCTTGTTGTGGGTCATGGCACCCCCGAGATCCTCCGCCGATACCTGCTCTCCGGTTACCGTCTTGATGACCTGCGGTCCGGTGATGAACATCTGCGAGGTCTGGTCGACCATGAAAATGAAATCAGTCAACGCGGGCGAGTAGACCGCGCCGCCAGCGCAGGGACCCATAATCGCAGAGATCTGGGGAACGACCCCGGAATAAATGGAATTGCAGAAGAAGATGTCGCCATACCCAGAAAGGGCATCTACGGCTTCCTGGATGCGGGCACCACCGGAATCGTTCAGACCGACCAGAGGGGCACCGACCTTGACCGCCGCTTCCATGGCCTTCACGATCTTGCTGGCATGCATTTCACCAAGGGCACCGCCGGTGACAGTGAAATCCTGGGAGAAGGCATACACCAGTCGCCTGTCAACCCGACCGTAACCGGTGACTACCGATTCCCCCTCGAGCCCTAGCTTATCCAAGCCGAAATTGGTACTGCGGCATTTTACGAACGCATCCAGCTCAACGAATGTCTGATCGTCGAACAGCTGGACCAGCCGCTCACGGGCTGTCAGTTTCCCCGCCGCATGCTGTTTTTCGATCCGCTTAGTGCCTCCTCCGAGAGAGAGTTGTTCCTTTTTCGTTTTGAGGAGCTCGAGTTTGTCGGTTGGCATCTTGGGTATCGCCTCATTTAAGTTCCCGTTCAGAGCCTCTAATCTGGAAGCCCGTTCGTTAAGGAAAACGAAAAATATCTCAAAGATACTCGTAAACTGCATACTCGGTTGCTTGACCGAGTAACTCGCCGATTCCTGCCTGGACGGCATTTCGGTCCGGACTCCAGAACCAGTCGTTCCAGCCTTCCACGACCCGTTGCAAGGGCTGGCCGACTATGTAGCCAGGTTGTTTCAACGTAAGGCTGCGCATTTTATGTAGCAGCTCCGTCAATTTGGGGTGATCACCTTCCGAGATATGACGTTTTATGAGGATTCTTACGGACATACTATTTTTCTCTATCGCTATTTAATGGAAGTTAAGGTTTGCTAGACGAACGCTACTTGCCTTTACAGCCCGTAAGGCGCTGATTTAGGTCCTGTTAACATTTAACTCTAACTAACTTTCTTATACTGAGTTAATATATCCATTACCCAATCGCCACACACAGCGGACTCTACACCAACCCCTTGATTATTCCAGGGTCCGTCGTGCGGTCCTCCTAAATATTAAACATGACCTAAGTAGCTGTAACCTAGTCTACTTAGGTTAAATGTCAACACGACCCAGGCGGCGGCACTGTAAACAGGCTCCTTGTTGCTTAGGCCGAACCGGAGACCAGATTGCGACCCTATTACTCGTGTGACCTAAGCTGCGACGCATCAAAATTAGGCCTGCTATTTCCTCTCGCTATGCTTGCGCGTCGCGTCTGGTCAGCACGCAGGATTCCCCCACAATCGCCCGCCTTTAGAGTAAGCGCCGACAACCCCACCGGTACCCATGGTTCGAGCGCCGCAGTACAAACATTGCGCGACCTACTCACCCTGTTGGTTGGGAGCGGCAACTGCCGTCTCACACCGCAGCCGAAGGGGAACCTCCTCAACAGCATACCGAGCCGACACTGGCGCTGGTGATCCAGCGCACCTACGAATCCGCCCCCCCCTCTCCGGCATTGTAAGCCCCCCTATACTACCGGGAGTACCCCTCTGCTGACTTTCAGACCATGGACGATCCGGCTGAATTTTAGCCCTAGTCGTACCTTGACTCCTCGGTGTAAGAGAAGGAAATTATCAATTCAGACCCCGGAGAGCAACCAAAAACTTTGTAGTCCGGCAATGCCTACATCTAGCCGGAAGCTCTTCGAACTGGGCCTGGCAAATAAATACCGCAAACTGGCTGGCACCGATTTGGATAGTAAAGCCGGTTAAGAGTTCTCGATGGGTTAACTACGCGAAATTGTCATCCCGACGCTGGGTCCCGCTGACATTCTACGACTACTACATTGATTTTACAGACAATCCGACGAATTACTAGAAAGGCTAACGTGATGATCCAGGAGCGCTGGTCTAAATGTCAACACGACCTAGCCTACAGCTAGGCTTATGCTTACAATAGACGCTTCAAACGCAGCGGTTCTATTCGGCGGACTCGAAACTGGTTTATGCGCTCCTTATTAGCGATACAACTTATTGATTGATAGAATCTTTGCGCCCTTAGCTCAGTCGGTAGAGCATCTGACTTTTAATCAGGTGGTCGTTGGTTCGATTCCAACAGGGCGCACCATCTGGAAACAAGGGGTTGCGATTTCTCGCAACCCCTTGTTTATGTTCACGGCGCACTGGTAGTGCACTCACTCACAACAAGGCGCAGCAAATGCTGCCATGACGCACAGCGGCCTGAGAATATTCCACAAAGATGAGCTTGCCCAGGCCGGAACTGCGACACAAGGAGGCGCGGGTTGACGAGAACGGGCATTCGGGGCAGTCTCCGCCGACTACCCAGGGCTGCATCATCACCCCAGACGAGGCCGAAAGGTTGCCTCCAAATATTCCAGGTATTCTCCCCGTATTGACGCGGCGATCTATTTGCCAAGCAGACCCAGATGATGCAGGAATGGGCAGAGTTTGCGACCAAGACGCTGGATGGCACGCAGTATTGAACTGCGGTCCGCCCACGTCAACCCTTATACTCACGACAAGCCGTCAACAAATCTGTAAAAGTCTGCGGCGCGTACCTCTTAGATCCTGTTTACGATCTATGGAGTAACAAAGCCAAGAAAGCTAAGGTCACAAATTGCAAGCTGGTATATGAGTTTCCGCTCGCAGTTTTTCCATAACCTTCAACACGTTCCCAACCAAGCAAACGAGCGCTCGACAACCCATCGTTTGGGAGTCACTGCATTAGGTGTGCAGTTCGTTTCGCCTGGCGACTTCCACCGTAGCCCCCAGAACGTTCTGTACGGCATCAGCAAATAGTTTCCCGTATAACCGCCATCTGGTTGATTGTAGGGTCCACTGCACGGACTGCGAGAGTATTACAACCGTTCAACACTTTAAAAACAATCGGTTAAAGTTAAATGTCAACAGCACTAGCGCGTGTTGACATTTCATTGCCACTTGAAATTTAATTTGTCCACTAATGCACCGCCTGGGATAGCGGGATGGCTAGATCTGGACTAGGTTTAGACAGGGAACGGGAAGACACCAAATCGGATTCGTGGTTTTGCGGCTTAGTAGATTCATCGAATCTGGTTCCAGATTCGGTGGTATCCGGTTTTACGAGCGGTATCGAAGTCCTAATTGTCCTGTTACAGATCGGTCCGCCCATGGGTCCTGCCTTACCCACCGACCCCTCAAGGCCACGCCAACTATACCTGGGTTTGTAACGAATCCACATATGGGTGCGGTTATCCTGGCGCTGGTCGTGCCGACGTGACGATTGCCTTTCTGGTTCCGCGCTACCTGCCGCGGGTGCATCGCCTGTTCCCCGCTCAGGTGATGGCACTGATTGTGGGCACTGCTGCTTCTATGCTGCTGATGCCGAACAGTGACGCACCCATCCTGGGCGAAATCCACACCAGCCTGCTGGATCCGCAAATACCGACCATGACCCTCGCCCTGGCGGCAAGTATGATCGTCTCGGCGTTGATGCTCTCGGCCAAAGTATCAGTACGGTGGTTTACCCGGCACCAACGTTACCATGCGCACCGTCGTCAACATCCAAGGTTGGAGGTGGAAGGGAGGAAGGGAAGACACCCCTGTCTGGTACCCTGCATGCCGTGGTTCTGCTTGCCATCATCCTCGGGGCAAGGTAGTCTCGCCTCCCATATCCTTAAGGCTGTACTGGCAGGCATCCTGGTGAAAGCTAGGTGTCGACACCATCGACTGGGATTACCTCAAACGTATCAGAACGATCCCCGAGCCGCTGTGTCCATGACCGAACATGAAATCGCGATTCTGCAGGAAGCGCAGGGTAAAATACTTCTCTATCACGTCAACGGACCGCTCAGCTTCGGCGCGGCCAGAGGCATGGTGCGCCGCCTTGCCCAATTCAGGCAATTCAATGTCCTGGTCGTCGATCCGACTGATGTGCCTGTAACTGAAAGCGTTTTTAGGAAAAATCGAACCGCGGTACGATCGATTGATCTGGATCCGGAGATCTGTAGGCCTGAACGAGACATTCGACTATGACTGACAAAGGTTCCCGGAAAGACATTCCGGTCAGCGACCGTCTGATCCTGGCGTTGGATGTACCCGACAGCGATACCGCTCTGGAGATGGTGGAATTGCTCGGCGACTCGGTCAATTTCTACAAGCTCGGCTTGGAGCTCTTCATGTCCGGCAGCTACTTCGAGCTAGTGGAGCAGCTACTCAGGCGCGGCAAGCGGGTTTTCTCCGACTTGAAGTTCTTCGACGTACCGGAAACGGTAGCCCGTGCGATCCATCAGATCAAAGATCGGGGCGTAGACTTTGTTACCGTGCACGGCAATGATTCAATGCTCCGAGCCGCAGTTGACGAGAAGAACGGGTTGAAGATTCTTGCCGTCACGGTGCTGACCAGCTTGGATCAGGGTGACCTGGAAGATCTTGGCTTCCAGTGTGATGTGGAGACGCTGGTATGCTCGCGTGCGCAACGTGCGTTGGAGATCGGTTGCGACGGCGTAATTTCATCCGGTTTGGAAATTTCGTCACTCCGGGAAGGTCTGCGTGATCAGCTCATCATCGTCGTCCCCGGTATCCGTCCGGTGCAGAACCGCCCAGTAGACGACCAGAAACGTGTCGTTACCCCCACCCAAGCTTTCCAAAACGGTGCCGATTATATCGTGGTCGGACGACCAATCCGTGACGCCGAGGACCCACGCGCCATGGCCGAAGCGGTCCAAACTGAAATCGCAGCTGTCTTTGCTTGAGCTAAGTCCGGTCCGACAAGAAACCTAGTTTTGATGGGAAGGCGACCAAAGACAGATCAGAGTCAGAACTGGATCCGGGAAATCCGGCTGCCAGGATCGTATTGGGGACTTGTGGGAACATGAGGACTTGGTCTGATTAAAACCCAATAAGAACCTAATAATGATATTAGGTCGTGTTAAACATTTAGACTGGAACTGCCTCTAAATCATCACCTTGGCCTTTCCAGTCATTTATCGAATTGTCTGCAAAATCACCGCAGTAGTCGTAAATGTCAACAGGACCTAGATAGGTACCCTTTGGACGGACACATCCATGTCGCCGTCGCGGCCCTGGAAGATTCCCAGGGGCGGATTCTCATTGCCAAACGCCCGGATCAGGTCCGTCAGGGTGGGAGGTGGGAGTTTCCTGGAGGCAAGTTGGAGCCCGGTGAGACCCCGACAGCGGCCTTGGCCCGCGAGCTGAATGAGGAGCTCGGGATCCGGCTCTTGTCGTCCCGCTCTCTGATCCGAGTCCACCACGACTACGGCGACTGCCGCATTTTGCTCGATGTCCACCGCGTGATCGGCTACGCGGGTGATCCCCACGGACGAGAAGGCCAGCCGATTGCCTGGGTTTATCCCGATGCCATGGACCCCTCGGTGTTTCCGGCGGGGGACAGACCTATTATCTTGGCGCTGCGGCTGCCTGAGCGTTACTTGATTACTGGTGAAGACCCCCACACCACCGATCACTTCATGGACCGTCTGGACCGTGCGTTGGCACGAGGCATCCGCATAGCGCAGCTGCGTGCACATGATCTAAGCGATGACGACTATGCTGGCCTAGCCCAGAGCGCGTTCCGACTCTGCGCTCGTCATGGCGCTCGTCTGCTGCTCAACCGAGACCCCCCCCTGGTTCGGGATCTCCCCTGCCACGGGTTGCACCTAACCAGGTGGCGCCTAGCCGTCTTCGTGCGCAGACCCCTAGATGATCGGCACTTGGTAGGGGCGTCCTGTCATAATGCCCAAGACCTGTCCCGTGCCGCGCACCTGGGTCTGGACTATGCCCTGCTCTCGCCAGTCCAGGTGACCCGAAGCCACCCGGACGCCCAACCTATGGGCTGGGGACGCTTCGCTGCACTCGCTGAAGGTGCCAGGCTGCCCGTCTATGCCCTTGGCGGCTTGGGACCTGACGATCTGGATACGGCCTTCGCCCATGGTGCCCAAGGCATCGCGGCAATCTGTGGGTTATGGGAGCATTGAAGTGAATTTTGGATAACGATAAATCTTAAGTGGTTAGCAGTAGAATGGTTCAACTATCCCCCATTTTCGTTTGATCCCCTTTCCCTGGCTTTTCCCAAGTCTGTTCTCTGCTTTATCCCTCACGATGCTCATTGAGCAGTCGCTTGTATGCTTCCGGATCCTTCCGGATCAGCCGACACTAGTAGAGACTGGGTTTCTTGTTCGAGACCATCAGGATATTTTCTCTGGTAGTGGTATATTTCAGAGTGAAAAAGTAAAGTAGTTGATTCGTAATCGTTAGAACTTCTACGGTCTTTACTATTTACCCAGTAACACAGTAGAGTTTGAACGACAATATTCAGTGTTAATTCAACCAAAGTGGATTCAACGATGATTATCGAAACAAAAGTGCATATTTGCCGTAAATGTCACAGGAAAGAAATTTTCAAAAATGGAACAAATGGGTATTGTAATCCACAATATCATTGTGGAACCTGTGGTGCTTACAGCGCACTTGAACCCAGGAAACCCCGGAGGAAGAAAGAGAACTCATTATGGAAGCTTATCAAGAACGACCAAACATGCACGGGATCGAACAGACTCATGGAGTCTGTGGCATACGTTGAGTGCATGATTTCGAAAAAGCGGAACATCCACCATCTTTTGAAACCATGCTAAAACCAGTTGATCCTGAGCATCCACCAGTGTTGGAGGTGGATGAATTATGCGCATCTGCCTTCAGTACTGTCATCAAGGTTAGATTTGGGTTGCGTTGAATAGTGAAGAGACGTGCCGAATACTTTCTTCTCTTTTCCTAGGGAGATAACTGCAGTTAGCCCGACAATCGGCATGTCATTAAGAAATAGGTATCTCCACCAATCAGGAGATTATAACATATTGATCTCTTTGGTATTCCTTAGACGAAAATCGCATTCTCCAGAGTGCTCCGAATTAGGCAGGATTAGACAGGATTCTTTGGTAGTGTTCAGTATGGAGTGATCGTACAATTACCCCATCGAAGAGGGAAAGGTTCGGTGGGAGCTTCACTGCTGGTATTAAGCACTCTTAAATCGGAACCACCGAGGTCCGGATTGGATATAGAAAAACGATCCGGCCGTTTCGATCTACCCATGATAAATTTGTTAAATTCTCTGCAACCGATCTGCGTTCATTGGTGTTCATCGGCAGCAAAAAACGATTCTCGTGTTATCGGGTACTGCGCAGTACTGGAAACTCATGCTCTATTCTGCGGGCGGTAACCATCGGGGATCAGAACCGTGGGCGTGCGCTGAGACGGGTCCTCGGTAGGAAAGTCGAGATTGTAGTGCAGCCCGCGGCTCTCGCGCCGGCTTTGCGCGGCGCGGATAATGAGGTCCGCCACCTCTACCAGGTTGCGCAGTTCCAGCAGGTCGTTGCCAACGCGGAAGTTGCTGTAGTATTCGATAATCTCTTGGCGCAGCAGGTCCACCCGGCGTTTGGCCCGCTGCAGGCGCTTGTTGGTGCGGACGATGCCTACATAATCCCACATGAAACGGCGTAGTTCGCCCCAGTTGTGGGCGACCACGATCTCCTCATCGGGTTCTGTGACCCGGCTTTCGTCCCAGGGGGGAACTGTCGGCTCCGGTACCGGTCGGGTCAGGTGCGTTTCGATGTCCCGCGCCGCTAGCTCACTATATACTAAGCATTCGAGCAGGGAATTGCTGGCCATGCGGTTGGCCCCGTGCAGTCCGGTATAGGCGGCCTCACCCACGGCGTAGAGTCCAGGCAAGTCGGTGTGCACCCGCCTGTCTACCAAGATGCCGCCGCAGGTATAATGGGCTGCGGGCACCACGGGGATCGGCTCACGGGTGATATCCACGCCCAGCTCCATGCAGCGTTTGTAGATCGTGGGGAAGTGACGTTTGACGAGCTCGGCGGGTTGGTGGGAGATGTCCAGGTACAGACACTCGCTGCCGAGACGCTTCATCTCATGATCGATGGCGCGGGCGACGATATCCCGCGGGGCCAGTTCCGCCCGTTCATCAAAACGCGGCATGAAACGCTCGCCGTCGGGTAACAGCAGGCGGGCCCCTTCGCCGCGCAGGGCCTCGCTGATGAGAAAGGATTTGGCTGCGGGGTGATAAAGGCAGGTGGGGTGGAACTGCATGAACTCCATGTTGGCGATCCGGCAGCCGGCGCGCCAGGCCATGGCGATGCCGTCGCCGGTAGCCACATCAGGGTTGCTGGTATAGAGGTAGACCTTGCTGGCGCCGCCGGTCGCCAGAACCACGCAGCGGGCGACCATGGTGGCGACCTGTCCCAAACGCCGGTCCAGTACGTAGGCGCCGATGCAACGATTGTCCTCAAGCCCCATCTTACGGGTGGTGATCAGGTCCACCGCGTTGTGGTCCTCGTAGAGGTGGACGTTGACACGCTCGCGGATGCGGCGGTCCAGTGTGCCTGTGATCTCCTTGCCAGTGGCGTCCGCCGTATGGATGACGCGTCGGTGGCTGTGTCCCCCCTCGCGGGTGAGGTGATAGCCGCCCGGGTCCTTCCCCTGGGTGTCGCGGGTGAAGTTCACCCCCTGTTGGAGCAGCCAGCGGATTTCCCGGGGTCCATGCTCCACGACTAGGCGGACCACCTCGGGGTCGCACAGGGCACCGCCAGCCTGGAGGGTGTCCCGGATGTGAGAATCTACCGAATCCTGAGGGTCCAGCACAGCAGAGATTCCGCCTTGGGCGTAGTAGGTGCTGCCCGCGTGCAGCGCGCCTTTGGAAACTACCGCGATGGAGAGGTCTGAGCGCAGCTTCAGGGCGAGGCTCAAACCTGCCGCCCCGCTGCCAAGTATCAGGACATCGTAGTAAAGGAGGTTATTCATGGGGATAGATCCTTGACTGGGAGTTTACCCCCGCCATTACCAGGCGTGAATTCTTTCACAGTCTCAGGAAAGTGTGTCGGTTCAGAATCCCGATCCACCAAGGCCATGTTTCTGGGACAGGATGTATGCACTCGCCTTGTTTCTACTACCATCAGGCGGGACAGCATCCCGCAGTTGTGGTAGAAATAGTGGAGGATTGACTGAGCAACGATAAAAAGGGACGGGGAATGAAATGGATGCAGCTTGACAATCCAGGGAAACGAGGGTCTGCTCCTGGGGGAGAACTGAGTAATGTTTCTGGGACCTGTAATGTTGGATCTGGTGGGTGTCGAGCTCGACGCGGAGGAGCGGGAGATCCTCCGCCACCCAGCAGTAGGCGGGGTCATTCTGTTCGACCGCAACTTCGAGCACCCGGAGCAGGTCGCCGCGCTGACCGCCACCATCCACGACTTGCGCGACCCTCACCTGCTGGTAGCCGTGGATCAGGAAGGTGGCAAGGTACAACGCTTCCGCGAAGGATTTATACGTTTGCCACCCGCCAGCCGGTTCGGTGAGCTGGGTCGTGAGCACCCAGTAAATGCGCGGCGTGCTGCCCATTCCGTGGGTTGGCTGATGGCCGCCGAGCTGCGCTCCGTGGGCGTGGACTTCAGCTTTGCGCCGGTGCTGGATCTGGACCGCGGGATGAGCCAAGTGATCGGGAACCGCGCCTTTGCCCCCAGCGCCGATCAGGTGACGGCACTTGCTCTGGCGTGGTGCGAAGGCGTACATGAAGCCGGCATGGCCGCAGTAGGCAAGCACTTTCCCGGACACGGCAGCGTGGCTGCAGATTCCCACACCGAGCTGCCGGTCGATGAGCGGTCTTTCGACGACATCGAGACGGAAGACCTGCTCCCCTTCGAACGCCTGATCCGGTACGGTCTGGAGGCAATCATGCCGGCACATGTGGTCTATTCCCAGGTGGATCAAACCCCCACGGGTTTCTCGGCGTTCTGGTTGCGCCAAGTCCTGCGCGGAAAGCTCGGCTTTCAGGGCATCATCATCAGTGATGACCTGGATATGCCCGCAGCTGCATCTGGAGGTGGTTACCCCGAGCGTGCCTGGTTGGCCCTGGAGGCAGGTTGCAACGTCCTTTTGGTATGCAACAATCGTCCTGCCGCGCTGAAGATCATCGAGTCCCTGCGCGAGCACGATGACCCCACTGTACATCTGCGCTGTCTGCGCATGCATGGTCGTGGTGGCAGCCTTGAACGTGCGCGCTTGCACTTGGAACCGCGCTGGCAGCAGGCCCTGCGCGCCATTGAAGAGCTTAAGGCGTTATAGACGCCGCGAGCCTAGATTTTGAATAACGGTGACCGGAAGGGAGAACATGATGAGACCGCCGCGAGAGCGGTACGCCGTCGCCATGGGCCGGCCGGGCGGACGCGTACCCTCAGTGCGCAACCGGTGGCTGTTGGTGGTGGACACACCAACTTGGTTAAAAAAACGCACTGGCATATCCGCAATGCGGACGGCACCTATGCGGCGGCCGATGAGGATGTTTGAAACCGTTGTAAAAGTTTAGGAGGTTGTTATGACACCGATAACCAAAACTAGAGCTAGATCGTGACAGCAGACCTTATAAGACAATAACCAATATGCATCAGCAGTACCCGTTTAAAGAGCAAGGCGGGCAGAATCACTCTCCCTCCTGCACCAAAGACGAAGGCAAGAGGTCTCCCCCCGCCGTTATATAAAATCGCCGTACGGGCCTCTAGTTTAGGATACCAATACTGTCAATGCTACCGACTCGACGAATGCATCCTCGTTTGTTTTTATAATATATCTTACTTTAAGGGCTGGCATTGTTGGTCTTTACTTCCAGTTCCAGCGATAGAACCCGTGGGCCCTGAAAAACTACCTTCCAGCAATTTTTCAAGGTCTTCCATAATTGCAAAGCTCAGATTGCGTCGTGGGGCAGTATATACTGAGCAAAACTGCTTTCCGAGCAATCCACCCCGGATTTGTGCCGCCTAAAAACAAAAAAGGTCCTGCACCCCGCAATGCGGGATCTTGGATCAGAGACCCCAGCAAGCTTGTCATCACCCGCTGGGCCCGGAAGGCCCGATTTATCGGGAATCCTCGTATGAAATATCCTCGAAAATCAACCGCATAAGAACACAATTGGCGGAGTGGACGGGACTCGAACCCGCGACCCTCGGCGTGACAGGCCGATATTCTAACCAACTGAACTACCACTCCATATTTGCTTGACATTCCATGCTCGCTTGGTGGGTGCTGCAGGGCTCGAACCTGCGACCCTCGCCTTGTAAGGACGATGCTCTCCCGGCTGAGCTAAGCACCCCGGTTAAAGGCAGCAGCCTATTGTACAGCGTCCTTTAGCGCCTTTCCAGCTTTGAAGGTCGGTACCTTCGAGGCGGCGATCTCAATGACCTCGCCTGTTTGAGGGTTGCGTCCCATCCTCGCTGCCCGTTCCTTTACGGAAAAGGTACCAAAACCAATCACCGATACGGTGCCTCCCTCTTTCAACGCAACGGCGATAGCATCCGTCAAGCCATCCAAGGCCCTACCTGCCGCCGATTTTGGAATGTCTGCTGCCTCCGCCATGACCTCGACAAGATTCGACTTGTTCATTCATCTTTCCTCCCCCGTTGAGTTTTAAGGGTCCACCCAATACCCCCCTGGATCCAAGCCCCGAATACTACTCTACGCGGTCCGTTGAATCTATAGTAGTCACACGTCAACCAACACGATTCAGCCACCGAAGCTATAGCCCTGCTCACCGGTCGCTCACTAATATACATCCTCATCCTACGCCTTTCGCGTAGTTTAGTTCAGTGATGGATTCGCGTACTTATATCCTGCTCTTTGTTGGCCTCCGGTGTCGGTTCATGCCTTTCGGCCTCGGCCTCGGCGGGCTCCACTACCTCTGGGTCAGCTGCCTTCACTGCAGGAAGTTCGATCAAGGCGATGTCCAGCACTTCGTCTATCCAACGCACCGGCCGAATGTTCAGATTCTGCTTAATATTCCTAGGAATTTCGGTCAGGTCGCGCGCATTTTCCTGGGGGATTATCACCGTATCTATCCCACCGCAGTGGGCGGCCAACAGTTTCTCCTTCAGTCCCCCAATGGGTAACACCTCACCCCGCAGGGTGATCTCCCCGGTCATGGCCACATTCGAGCGCACAGGGACCTTAACCAGGGCGGAGACCAGAGCTGTGCACATGGCCACGCCAGCGCTGGGTCCATCCTTTGGCGTCGCTCCCTCGGGAACGTGGATGTGGGCATCGAGCTTCTGATGGAACTCCAGATCAATCCCTAAAGCCTGGGCGCGACTACGCACCACGATCATAGCTGCCTGGATTGATTCCTGCATCACGTCTCCGAGCTGCCCAGTGTAGGTGAACATGCCCTTACCCGGGACCAGGGTGGATTCGATCTGCAGCAGCTCACCCCCGACCTCCGTCCAGGCCAGCCCCGTGACCTGACCGATCTGATCAAACTCGTCTGCGCGCCCGAAGCGGTATCGTTGCACTCCTAGATATTTCTCCAGTGCCTTGGGGGTTACGACCACCGAAGCGATACGCTTTTTGAGTAGTATCTCCTTAACCACCTTACGACAGATCTTCGAGAGCTCCCGCTCCAAATTACGCACGCCGGCTTCGCGTGTATAGTAGCGGATAATGTTCCGAACCGTGCTTTCGCGGATGACAATCTCCACTTTCTCGAGACCATTGTTCTTCATCTGCTTGGGGATGAGATAGCGATCAGCGATCACGAGCTTTTCGTCCTCCGTGTAACCGGAAAGACGGATCACTTCCATGCGGTCCAGGAGGGCCGGCGGAATATTAAGGGTGTTCGCCGTGGCCACGAACATTACCTCCGAGAGATCGAAATCCACCTCCAGGTAGTGATCGTTGAAGGTGTGATTCTGCTCCGGATCTAGCACCTCGAGCAACGCAGACGCCGGATCACCCCGGAAGTCCATGGCCATCTTGTCGATCTCGTCCAGGAGGAAGAGTGCATTACGCGATCCTACCTTGGATAGGTTTTGGATGATCTTTCCAGGTAAGGCACCGATATAAGTGCGCCGATGGCCGCGGATCTCCGCCTCATCGCGCACGCCGCCCAAGGACATACGCACGAACTTGCGGTTGGTAGCCCGCGCAATCGAGTGTCCCAACGAGGTCTTGCCGACCCCCGGGGGACCCACGAGACACAGGATCGGTCCCCTGAGTTTGCGTACCCGCTGCTGCACGGCCAAGTACTCGAGAATACGCTCCTTGACCTTCTCCAGTCCGTAGTGATCGGCTTCCAACACCCCTTCGGCAGCTTTGATATCGTTACGGATGCGCGTGCGTTTCTTCCAGGGCACATTGATCAGGGTGTCTACATAGTTGCGAACGACCGTGGCCTCCGCAGACATAGGGGACATGAGCTTAAGCTTGTTGAGCTCCGACTGCGCCTTGGCCCTCACGTCCTTGGGCATACCCGCCACCCCAATGCGCTTGGCGAGGTCATCAATTTCATTGGGGGCCTCTTCCATCTCACCCAGCTCCTTCTGGATGGCCTTCATTTGCTCGTTGAGGTAGTACTCCCGCTGATTCTTCTCCATCTGCCGCTTCACTCGGACCCGCACACGCTTCTCCATTTGGAAGATGTCGTTCTCCGATTCCATGAGGCCCATGAGATGCTCAAGCCTGGACTGCACGTCGATGACTTCCAGGACACGCTGCTTCTCGTCCAGCTTTAGAGGCATATGCGCGGCTATGGTATCGGCTAACCGACCGGCCTCGGCGATGCTCGACAAGGAGGTCAATACCTCTGGCGGCACCTTCTTGTTGAGTTTGACATATTGGTCGAACAGGCCGATGGCCGAGCGCATTAGGACTTCCTGCTCCCGCTCATCCGCCTCCATGACCTCGACCAGGGGCAGGATATTGGCGGAGAAGGCCTTTTCAGTGGTGATGAAGGCATCGATTTGCGCCCGTTGGTTCCCCTCTACCAGTACCTTGACGGTACCATCCGGGAGTTTGAGCAGCTGCAGGATACTGGCCAGGGTTCCCACCCTATGCAAATCTTTGACCGCCGGATCGTCCACATCCGGGCTCTTCTGCGCGACCAGGAGGATCTGCTTATCGTTCGCCATCGCGCTGTCGAGTGCCCGGATGGACTTTTCGCGGCCGACAAACAAAGGAATGACCATGTGGGGGTAAACGACCACATCACGCAGTGGCAAAACCGGGACGTCCTGAGGAATAACCTGATTCATAGAGTCGGGTATATCATTCTGGGCCATGGGAACTCTGTGCTCGGCTGATGTCTTGTCCTTTCCGGTACATCACTCTCGACTTCGGACTCGCGCCCCGCCAGTACCGAAAGAATAAGCAAAACAGAACAAGAGTATTGCGTCTGTTCGGGAAAGCATAAGTTTGGGCACCCAGAGCCTTAGTTCAACACCCTTTCGGCCCCGCACCTAGCCGGGTCATCTGAGTCGGCATCTTGCAACTTGGGTAAAAGTGGCAGAATTATGCGATGTAATGATTCATCCCCCACTGTTTTTTCTATCCATGGTACCTGGATTCCAGCAATCTCTGCCGGAATGACGAGGTAGGAGCATGCAGATTTCATCAACCTGAATGGGTTGAGCCGATTACCCAGTCACTCCGACGCGGCAAGCTGTTGATCACCCCCATCGTAAATGATGAAGGGAGCACTCTCGCCCAAGATAACCGAGCCGTCGACGACCACCTTGCTCACGTTATTCATCGACGGCAGGTCGTACATAATATCAAGAAGGGTATGCTCCATGATGGTGCGTAGGCCACGGGCACCGGTCTTGCGATCCATCGTCCTGCGTGCGATTGCCGTTAGGGCATCGTCGCGCAACTCCAAACCACACCCCTCCATCTGGAAGAGGCGGGCGTACTGCTTGGTCAGAGCATTTTTGGGTTCGATAAGGATACGCCGCAAGGCCTCCTCGTCTAGTTCATCAAGTGTGGCAGTGACCGGGAGGCGACCAACGAACTCAGGAATCAGGCCATAGCGAATAAGATCCTCCGGCTCGACCTCACGCAGAAGCTCACCGACCTTCTTTTCGTCATCTTCACCATGTACCTCTGCCGCGAAGCCGATTCCCCCCTTCTTCGAGCGGTCACGGATCACTTTATCTAGACCAGCAAAGGCCCCCCCGACAATAAATAGAATATTGACGGTATCGACCTGCAGCAATTCCTGCTGCGGATGCTTGCGTCCGCCCTGGGGCGGTACCGCGGCGATAGTCCCCTCAACGAGCTTCAGCAGGGCCTGCTGTACCCCTTCCCCAGACACGTCGCGGGTGATGGAAGGATTATCTGATTTGCGCGAGATCTTATCGATTTCGTCGATATAGACGATGCCCGTCTGGGCTTTCTCCAGATCATAGTCGCACTTCTGCAGCAGCTTTTGAATGATGCTCTCCACATCCTCGCCCACATAACCCGCCTCCGTCAAGGTAGTGGCGTCGGCGATCGCGAAGGGGACGTCCAGGAGTCGCGCCAAGGTCTCGGCAAGCAGCGTCTTGCCGGAACCCGTAGGGCCGATGAGCAGGACGTTGCTCTTTGCGATCTCGACATCTTCCTTGGCATCGCCGGACTCGAGCCGTTTGTAGTGGTTGTAGACAGAGACCGAGAGTACCTTCTTCGCCTGCTCCTGACCGATGACATACTGGTCAAGGATCCCCTTGATTTCGCGGGGCTTGGGCAGCTTGCTGGTCACCTCGCTCACGCTCTCCTCGATTTCCTCGCGGATGATATCGTTGCACAAATCGACACATTCATCGCAGATAAAGACCGACGGACCTGCAATCAGCTTCCGCACCTCGTGCTGACTCTTGCCGCAGAACGAGCAATAAAGCAGCCTGGCATCATGGTTTTTGCCGTGGTTGTTGCCACTCATGGGCAGCGTCCTCCAGGGAGTCTACTGGTACAGTGGTGCTGAAACGATAACATGGGAATCATCTTTTTCCGCAAATGAACGCAAATTGGTTTGAATTAAATGTCAACAGGCCTTAACGAGGCTCATCTCAGACCGACGAGTCGAGATGAGACACACCAGGGACCCGTTCGCCGACAGGCAGGCAGTGCCGCCATGCCCAACAATTCAGGGAACAGGGAGCAGACAACTAAATACTACCTACCCCCTGATAACTGACAACAGACAACTACCCCTTGGGAGCGCACAAATTTGTGCTTATTTGTAAAAAGGCGGGTCCGTCAAGGAATCCTAGTGTTGGTGGATCGATAGCTCACGAATCCCAAGGCAAGACTCGATCTGTCTTGGCATGGACCTGCCTCGACGTAGAACGAGCCGACCACGGGGAGCCAGCAAACCCCTCTTGTCGCAATCGATGGCTCACCATCTCACCAAGGGTGATCACTTCGCCACATCATAAGCGATCATGAGCTTGCCACTCCTGCCGATTTCGAGCAGCTGCCTGTCGCGTCCGGTCGAACTCGGATTTGCCATAGAAATAATATAATCGTTGAATATGTCAGAACCCTCTGGATCCATTGCAGATTCCGGCACAGCCGATCAATGCATACACCTGAGTGAGGGAGTGGTCCGGACCATCGTAGATCAGGAAATTTGCCATAGACCTGCTACGCCCTGCTTGGTCGAGCGCGCTTATGTACGCTGTAGGTGAGGGAATCCAGGACTTGATGACATGGATCTACTGGTCCGCGAGCCCAACGACACGTGGACCAATCGAACCCTTCTGCTGTACGCAGAACCTGAAGGCCTCGAAGTCTCTGAAGACGAGCCTCCCAAAAATCTTTGCAGACACCTTCACCCTGTAGGCCGGGATCCGGTAGTAGTCGATGGGACTACTGTGAGGATAGGCCCAGGTCTTTGCACGACCTATGGCAACCGCTCCCACTCTGATATCTACTCGATTTATTATTCAGCTACTCGGCGCTGGGGGGACGACCCACACGCAACGCCTACGCTGAAAGGCAACGGCAACATAACCCTCTGCAGGGAGATAGCAAGGCGGAGAGAAAGGCGATATGCACTTATCCTTGGGGCTATTCCGAAGCCGCGGCAGCCACCTCCCGTTCGGCGAGGACTTTGTCAACAAGGCCATATTCCATAGCCTCCTCACCGCCCATGAAGCGATCCCGCTCCGTGTCCTCCGCGACCTTCTCCACCGGCTGCCCAGTATGGTGGGAGAGGATCCGATTGAGGCGATCACGAATGTGCAGTATCTCGCGGGCATGGATGTCCACATCCGTCGCCTGGCCTTGGAAACCACCTAAGGGTTGATGGATCATCATCCGCGAGTGCGGCAGACAAAAGCGTTTTCCGGCGGCACCCCCGGCTAGCAGTAGGGCACCCATGCTGGCTGCCTGGCCGATACACATGGTGCTTACGTCCGGTCGGATGAAGCGCATGGTGTCATAGATGGCCAGCCCAGCGGTCACCGAACCTCCAGGCGAGTTGATGTAGAGGTGGATATCTTTGTCGGGGTTTTCCGATTCCAGGAACAGGAATTGGGCAACCACTAGATTCGACGTATAGTCTTCCACCGGCCCGACCAGGAAGACGACACGCTCTTTGAGTAAACGCGAGTAGATATCGAAGGAACGCTCTCCGCGCGCTGTATGCTCAATGACGATGGGGACCAATCCCAGGTTTTTTGGGCCCCAGCTATTGTTGTCGGAAACTGTGCTCATGAGCTGTTTGTCGCGCCGCTTAATGTTCATGGTTCAGGGTCCGTGTGTGGGCCCTGTTTCGTGTGGTTTTAATACCCACCCGACCGGGTTTTCAGTCTCCAGCTTCCAACTGGCCGGTAGTCGGTGACCGGTAGCTGATGCGGTTCGTGCCCACTCACAGTGTCATCCTATAAAACCCACCGCGCTCACCGCATCCTACACCATGGATTTCATTTGCTGGATTTCATTCGCTGCTGCGGGTGTGCTCAGCGCCTCGAAGGTCGTCGGTTCGTCCTCGACCGTTACCTGGCCCAGCACCCAGTCGACCACTTGATTCTCTAGGGTGAGGGACTCTACCGGGGCCAGACGTTCCTGGTCGGCATAGAAATAGTCGATGGCCTGCTGCGGATTCTCGTAGGTCGAGGCCAAGTCTTCCACTATCTCCCGCACCCGTTTCGGATCGACCTCGATGCCGTTGGCCCTGACGATCTCGCCGAGAATCAGACCGAGCGCCACCCGCCGCCGGGCCCAATCCCGGAACAGGTCGTCGGGGCGCTTAGGGTTGCCGCCCCCCAGATTTCTGCGGATTCGCTGCTTGAGCGCCCTGATTTCCTCCCGGACGAGGGCCTCTGGAAGATCGATCCGGTTTACTTCCAACAGCAGGTCCATGACCTGCCCTTTGACCCTGTCCCGGATCAACTCCCCAAGCTCACGCTCCATATTCCGGCGTAGCTCCAGGCGGAATCCGCCCAAATCTCCGTCGGGGAAACCGAGGCCTTGTGCGAAATCCGCATTCAACTCGGGAAGCACCGGCTTGGCAACTTCGCCGACTCGGACCGTAAAGACGACCAGCTTCCCACTTAGTTGTTTAGACTGATGTTGATCAGGAAAATCCGGAAAAATCAAGTCCAGCCGCCGCTCATCCCCGGCCCGAACCCCCACTAGGCCCTCTTCGAAGCCGGGGAACATATCCCCGAGACCCAGCTCGACCCGGATGTCTTCTTCAGAACCACCCTCGAACGGCTCGCCGTCCAGCGTCCCAGTGTATGAAATCTCGAGCCGGTCACCTAGCTGGGCCGAACGTTCTACGGCTGCCCAGGTCCTTTGCTGCTTACGCAACCGCATGAGCATGGCCTCCAGATCCGCATCCGTCACCTCAGCCACCGGTCGCATGAGGGTCCTGCCGTCCAGATGACCCAGCTCGAACTGGGGCAATACCTCGAACCTAGCTGTATAGGCATAGTGCCGGGCGGACACGTCTATGTCGGGGTTGATCTGCGGGACCCCGACCGGTCGCAGTTCCTCTTTGGCAACGGCTTCGGAAAAGCTGGTTCGTACCGACTCGCCGAAGACCTCCTGGCGCATTTGGCTACCATAACGCTGACGCAGAACCTTCAGCGGCACCTTACCAGGGCGGAACCCTGGTACCCTGGCGGAACGGGCGGATTCACGCAGGCGCTTTTCCACCTCGGCATCAATCTGATCCGCTTTCAGGCTGACGGTCATCCACCGTTCCAGCCCCTGTCCGTTTTCCACTACTACCTGCATCGTCTTTCTCTACTCCAAACCGGTATCAGGAAACCAACGACCCATTGCCCGCTACCGCTTCATGTTCGATAACCAACTGGATCTTGCAATAAACCATTCAGCAAAGCCCATCGTGACTCCGGCCTCTTCAGGATACGCTTGCCCGTATCCGGTTCGCTCGTTATAGTCCGACCCCGGATAGATGTCGATTCGCGATGCATCAGGCCAATCTTAACTGATTCATCGACCAAACTAGCTATGGTCGATGAATAGATTACGAGCCGCAACAGCACAGAAGAATTATCAAAATCAGGATCGTACTCAGGGCCCCTCGCGGACTATGCGCTCGAGACGGCTTGCAGCCAGGCGTGCCTCGGTGGTATCCGGAAACTGCTCGATCACGTTCTGCAATATTCTGCGCGCTCGTCGCCAATCGCCTTTTTCGTTGTAGATGTAACCGATTCTCAGCAAGGATACCGGGACCTTGAGACTCAGCGGATAATCTGCTGTTACGCGCTGGAATTGAACCAGTGCGGTCGCATAATCGCGCTTTACATAGTTGGCCTCGCCCAGCCAGTAACACACCTTGTCCGCGAATTCACTGTTTGGATAGCGTGCCAGCAGGTCTTCGAATCCCCGTATCGCCTCATCATAGCGGCGCTGCTTGAGTAGGTCGAAGGTGTTATGGTAAGTCTGTTGTTCCTCAGTCGGGGTACCCGAAGCCGACGGGGATTGTGGCGACAGCTCACCGTCCTCGGCCGGATTATCCGATGCCTGCGAGGCTTCCATACCGACGGCGTTCCCGGAGAGCGGTTGGGATGAGGTATCTGCCGATCGGTCCCGCAGGCGTGTATCCAGGTCTATGTACTGCTCCCGTTGCCGACGTTTCAGAGTGGAAAGCCCGCGTTCCTGTAGATCGACCCGACCATGTAACCGTTGCACTTCCTGCTGCAGGCGTTGAATCTGCAACAGCAAGTCGGATAGGCGCTGATTGGCGGCAACTGAGAACGCCGGCATCAAGATGCAGATCAAAACAGGGAGAATTACCCGCAAACCCATCACCGTTTTCAATAGACCAGCTCGACTCGCCTGTTCAGAGCCCAGGCAGACTCGTCGTGATCCGGGTCCACATGGCGCTCCTCGCCGTAGCTCATGGTACGGATGCGGTTGTTCGGTACCCCTTCGGCGCGCAGGAAGCTGCGCACGGTGGCCGCGCGTTGATCCCCCAGAGCCAAGTTGTACTCTCGGGTACCGCGCTCATCGGTATGGCCATCCAGGGTCACCGAGGCTGCGGAATCCGCAGCCAAGTAGGATGCATGGGCGCGTAGGATAGGGAGGAACCGTGGCTGTATATCGCTGCTATCGTACCCGAAGTAGATAGTACGCTGGGAGAGAAGGGGACCCGAGGAATCCTTCAGATCTGCCGCCCGGAACCCGCCTCGCCCATCCGGAGAAGAGGATGAAGCGACGCCACTGGCACGTCCACCGACGGTGGAAGCCATCGGCTCTTGCCAGTCGACCAGCTGAATGGGGCAACCGCTCAACGCGAGGATCCCAGACCATGCGACCAGCGCCGTACCGAGTGTCTTGTGCAAGCTCATTTGCATCCAGTGCGATATGATAAGTTAAGCGTTACCGGTTGGCAAAGAAGATGAACAACTACGAATCATGCGAATCCTTGCGAATTGATTCGCGCGATTCAACGAAACAATCCGTGAGCATCCACGCCATCTGCGGACAGAAAAACTCATGTGCTCCTTTGCACACTGATTTGCATTTACTTGCAGCAAAAGAACGATTCCCTCACAGTCTCTCCAGCGTGGAGAACAAGCAAAATCAATAGTTAATTCCTAGGCAGTCTCTAATGCAACAATGGAGACCAGGCCGGATCCCGCACGTCGTTCAAACCCTGAGACAACCGCTGGCTGACGAAGCCATCCACCGAGACCGCGGCCAGAATACCTCGGTCACCATGGTACGTCGCGTAAATTACCATGGTGCCATTGGGAGCAAAACTCGGGGACTCGTCTAACTTGCCGTTGCTTAGTGATCGCATCATCCCGGTATTCAAGTCCAATAGGCCAATGCGGAAGCTGCCGTCGACCCGGGTTACGCACAGGATGGAACGACCGTCCGGTGCATAGGAGGCGCGGCTATTGTAGTCGTTTTCGAAGGTAACCCGCGCCGCAGTGCCACCGGTAGCCGGGATCCGATAAATTTGCGGGTTTCCGCCACGGTTGGAGGTGAAGATGATGTGGCTGCCGTCAGGCGACCAGGCGGGTTCGGTATCGATGGCGAAGTGGTCCGTAACCTGACGCAGGTTGCGGCCTGCCAGGCCTAAAACATAGATATCCGGGTTACCGCCCTTCGACAGAGTCAGGGCTAAGCTGCGGCCATCCGGCGACCAGGCTGGGGAGCTATTGATGCCCTTGAAATCCGCAATCCGTTCTCGTCGGCCCGTGGCCAGCTCCTGGAGGTAGATGGCGGTCCGGCGATTCTCGAAGGAGACATAGGCCAGCTGGTGTCCGTTCGGTGACCAAGCTGGGGACATAATAGGATCCTTAGAGGACACGATGGTCTGCGGATTGTAGCCGTCCGCGTCCGCCACATCGAGCTTGACCTGATGGCTGGTCCCTTGACTCCCCTGATTTCTGTCGGAGGTTACATAGGCGATACGGGTGGCGGCAACCCCCGGAGTGCCGGTCAGCCGCTCGTAGATCACATCGGCAATGCGGTGCGCGGTATACCGCAGCTCTGAAGCACGGCTGGTAAAGGTCATGGCCACCAGCTGCTTACCGCGAAAGACATCGAACAGGACAAAGCTGATGTCATAGCCACTCACGGCCGCCCGCTCGACCTTGCCGATGACCAGATTGTCCATCGCCACCAGGCGCCAGTCGTGCAGATCAACTTCCTCGGGCGCGTAGGGAGTAGCCATCATGTCACGGCGTGGCATGGGCTGGAAACGCCCGGTTCGGGCCAGATCAGCCGCGATAACGGCAGCTACGTCTTCGGAAAAAACCCCGCCGCCTTCGGGCCGCGCGAAAGGGACGATGGCGATAGGTTGGGCCCCCTCGGTACCACCGGTGATCTCGATGGTGAGGCGGGCTTGGGTCCCTATCTGCCAAACCAACAGGAGTAACAAGGGGATAACGCGCATCAATTTGAACATCAGCACCACGTCGAACGGTTCACGGTCCGCGTTGGATTTGCGTTCCTTCTCGTGGAGCAGCTCCAATTGGGGACGCATGATCTCCCAGGGAGTCACCGCAGCCAGCCGCTCCAACGGAGCCTA
>Ga0066188_1000006_pt1 | contig 58176 bp, 46 predicted proteins | sample WorMetHERISLAND2_FD_61185 | JGI IMG/M metagenome (GOLD analysis project Ga0066188, IMG submission 61185) | Marine gutless worms symbiont microbial communities from Max Planck institute for Marine Microbiology, Germany - Olavius loisae HERON... | ecosystem: Host-associated > Annelida > Digestive...
TTCCTGCGGCCGCAGGAACAGACGAGACGGTTCCGTGAGTATTCATAGTTTCCCGCTATCAAGGGTCTGCTCGAAACAAGAAGGGCTCAAACCGTGGAGCAACGGCCCGCGCAGACCGCCATAATCTGTTTGAGCTCGCGCAGAAGCCAACGGCGCTTTTCCAGACCGAGTCCCTGAGTTTCAGGCAGATCGCCGCCCTGTTCCAAGACTTCGGTAGACTGCCATACCTGCCGACAACTTTCGCAACACATCAAACTTGTCCCGACACAGGGGAGACTCTTATCCCCTTGGACAACGCCAAATCATTCAGGATTGCTATGTGCAACGGATGTAACTGGTGCGCAGGGGGGGACTCGAACCCCCACAGGCTTCCCCACTGGAACCTAAATCCAGCGCGTCTACCAATTCCGCCACCTGCGCTTGTAGGTAGGAGAAATTCTAGATTCTATGCGGCTTTGGTCTGTCTGTGAATCCGCAAGGCAAGCTCTGCAGTTGCCCTCTTGTAGTATCTAGTTTCAGTATGTTTGTCCTGTATAGGGGTGATTAGTACACTTAATTTCAATGTCTTAATAACCTATCGTAATAGAAAATGCTAGAATTATGATAGTAGTCGCCTACTCGCACCTGAAGTGTGAAGGTACAAAGGGAGCAAAGGAGATTACTCCCGCTGATTTATGATTCAATACACTAGGTCCTGTTAACATTTAGTCTGATAGACTACGCGCAACTCAAGCTGTTTTAGGAGAGAAAGGGGGAGAAGAAATGGTTTGCTTGGAATTGCGTGATGACCAGTGGGAACAGATTCAGAGCCCGTTGCCAGGCAAAGCGTCAATCCGTGGACGGAGCGAGCACGACAGCCAATTGTTCGTGGAGGCGATCTTATAGTTGGCCCGCTCAGGGTGCTCCGTGGCACGATCTTCCCGCACCGCGGAATTTTGAAACCGGAATAGCGTATACCCGTGCTTTGCATGTTGGCAGAAGCGTGGTGTGTGGTCCGGGGTGCTCTAGGAGTTAGCAAAGAAGACTGATTTATGAAGAAATTTTTATTGATAGTGCAGTGATCGGGGTCCATCGGCACGCGGCTGGCGCACCCACAAAAACGGCACCCAGGCGATCGGGCGCTCCCGTAGTTGGTTGACCACCAAGCTTCGTTCGGTGTCTGCTCAGCGCTGGAACCGCCTACGCTGTGATCTAGGTCGGGCCGTTGCTCTGGCCTTGAGGTTGAAAAGGTGGTATCCGACAAAGTCTACGGTTCACGGGCCTTGATCGAGCTGATCCACGATCACAGAGTGCAGGCGGTAATTCCTCACTCGCGCTACGATAAGCTGGGCAGGTTCTACCTCGTGTCTGTGATGAGAGCCCCGATTTTGATCTGTTCGGCTTAAATGTCAACACCACCTAAGTACATAGTTTCATAATATTTTAGATGTTTTTTGAGGACATAAACATAATGATATTTATAAAAAATAGCTTCTCAACGTGGAAAATGTTATGAAGCGGCATACTAGGCCTGTTAAGACATTTAAGAATCCCGCACAGCGGACCCTAGAATAATCAAACAGTTAGCATAGATCCTGCCGTGCGGACTACTCGGATATCACGACTATTTGACATTTAAAACAGTCGGTTAGAGTGAAATGTTAACAGGACCTAGATGGAAGCAAACGATGCACGATCTGACATCCGAAGACCTCTACGGTTTGGAGGCCTACGCAGAGATACGCGGTGACTTCCGGGCCAGGGTTTTAGCGTATAAGCAGAACCGAAAGCTTCACATCGGTACGAACGCGACACTTTACTTCGAGAATCGGTTGACCATCCAATACCAGATCCAGGAGATGTTGCGTATCGAACGCATCTTCGAGCCGGAAGGTATCGCTGACGAGTTGGCCGCCTACAACCCGCTGATCCCCGACGGAGGCAACTGGAAGGCAACCTTTATGATGGAGTACCCGGACGTTGGGGAACGCCGAGCGGCGCTCGGCAAGCTCATCGGGATTGAGGACCGGGTTTGGGTACAGGTTGCAGGTTGGAAGAAGGTTTTTGCCATCGCCGATGAAGACCTGGAGCGCGCAGACGAGACCAAGACCTCGTCGGTGCACTTTCTGCGGTTCGAGCTGATGCCAGAGATGACTGCTGCCTTGAAGGCCGGAGCGGGCCTGGCTGCCGGCATTGATCATCCGCACTACCGCCAGGCTGTAACTATCATTGATGCTGTACGTACTTCACTGGTTCAGGATCTCGACTGACCGGTTTCAAGGCACCTTCGCAATAGGGCCCGACGAATCAGTCAGCTAGGTCAGGTAGGGGAGAAATCTGCATTTTCCTATAGGAAAATGCAGCTCAAATGAAATCTTCTGGCTCTGGAATAACCCGCAGCGTGGGCTGTGCCCAGCGCCGCGGGTAGTGGCTAAATTTTAAGTGTCATGGTTATGTGATTTAATGGTTTAAACCCCCACTGTCTTTGCCGTCCACGGCACCTATCCACAGTACCTGGGCTTCCGGCAACAACCACTTAAAAATTTACCGCTACCCACGAAGCGAGTTGCATCTTGCGTTCAGAACGGTTCACGTGCAGCAGATATAGACAACCAACCTGAGGAGACTCGATGTGGCTACCTCATTCGTCGCGGTCCTGATGGGATCCGATTCTGATCTTTCCACCGTACAGGCCAGCTTAGATGTGCTGTCCAAGCTGAAGATTCCGCACGAGGTGAGGATTACCTCCGCCCATCGCACGCCGTCCGCTACCCGCGCTTACGTGAAGGACGCGGAAGGGCGTGGCTGCGCTATCTTCATCGCGGCGGCCGGCTTGGCGGCCCATCTGGCCGGGACCGTCGCCGGACTCACCCTCAAGCCGGTGATCGGTATCCCCTTGGATGCCGGACCTTTGCAGGGGATGGACTCGCTGCTGTCCACGGTGCAGATGCCGGGAGGTATCCCCGTGGCTACTATGGCCATCGGCAAGGCTGGGGCCAAGAACGCGGGTTATCTGGCAGCTCAAATCCTGGCCCTGGGCGATGCCGATCTAGCCGAGCGGATACGCTTGGAACGGGAGGAGAACGCCTGTGTGGTACAGACCAAGGACACGGAGCTGCAATGCAAACTGACAGGTTGAAGATGAGGTCGCAAAAATTCGCTGCCGGGAGCACTGCCTTCACAGGCTGATGCCAGTGCTTGCAGGGGGACTGCCAGTTTAAATCATACGCTTAGCTGATCCGGTCAGCGACTTGACCTATGCGGATCCAATGCTATTAATAAGCTAATCCTCCAAGCCTCTCTCCCGGCTAGGGCGCTTGTCCCGAGCGCAGCGAGGGGCCAAGAGGGTGAGCGAAAAGTGGAAATGAGGTACTACGTCCGGTCAGCGTAGTGTGTCCGCTTGTGCAGACCGTTTTGATTATAGCCCATGTAAGGGCACTTTGGGAACTTGGAAATCAGCTAATATTAGCTACTGATCGCCACCCAATACCATTGGAACCGTTTCGTTTCTTTTTAGAGAAAGCCCGGTGAAGGTTCTACTGAAAGACAGTCACAAGGGGTCTAATTGGGTTTAGACTCCGCAACTGTGTTTATCTGGACCAGGCCATCCTTGATGCAAACCGTAGCAAGGCCTCAGCCTGAAACGGAATTGCCATTGGATGGTTTTAAAAGGTGGTAGCTGCATAACCAAGCACTCAACGTTTGCTGACGGACTCATGAGTCCGTTCGATACCCATTTATAGCATTCTTGACAATCTCTTTGCTGTGAAATTTACGGCAAGCATGTACTTGCATCTCAACAATCATCATTTAAAACTATTTGGACTGTGTTCTCCTAGAAAAGATTATTTGAGTTCAGTACCAGGTAAACAGTAAAAACCGTATTCGCATCAGGCCAACCGAATTCGGGGGTCCACCCAGGCGTAGACCAGATCTGTCAGGGTGTTCACCAGCACATACGACAAGCTAACTAGCAGCACGCTGGCCTGAACCACCGGGTAGTCCCGGTTCCGAATGGCTTCTACCAGCAGGCTGCCGATTCCCGGCCAGGCGAAGACGGTCTCCGTGATCACGGCTCCTCCCAGCACTCCTCCTAACTGTAGGCCGACCAGGGTCAGTACCGGCAACCAAGCATTACGCAGGGCGTGATGCCGAAGCACAGTGGCCTCAGATAGCCCCTTGGCGCGGGCAGTGCGGACATAGTCCTCTCCCAGTACCTCCAGCACACTACCGCGCACCATGCGTGCCAGGACCGCCGCTAACCCTGAGCCCAGGGTGACGGCGGGCAGGATCAGGCTTACCAAGCCGTCACGCCCGCTCACTGGGGTCCAACCAAGCCACAGGGAAAAGACCAGGATCAGCAGAGGCCCGAGCCAGAAATTGGGGATGGCGATGCCGAGCAGAGAAAGGCCCATGGCCCCGGAGTCGAGTGCGCTGCCCTGATTCCGCGCCGCCAGCACCCCGAGTGGAACCGCCACTGCTAGGGCCAAGGCCAAGGCGCTCCCGGCCAGCTCTAGAGTTGCGGGGATACGCTCGGCAAGCAGATCCGACACCGGGCGTTTGAACTGGAACGACTGGCCCAGATCCAGACGGACCAGCCCGCCGAGATAACGCAGATACTGCTCGCCCAAGGGTCGGTCGAGACCCTGGGCCGCGCGTAGCACCTGCAGGTCCGTCGGTCGGGCGTTTTCCCCCAACATGGCCTCGATCGGGTCACCAGGCACCAGATGGATCAGCAGGAACACCAGGGTGCAGACACCGAAGATCACCAGGAACGCCGAACCGATGCGGGGCAGAATAAGCCGCATCATACCTCCTGACAGGCAAGCAACCTAGGTTGAACCCGGCAAGATAATCCTGTATCTACACCGGATATGACCAAAGCAGTGAGCTCTATGGATTTGAATTGACTATGCTCATACCTGCACACCTTGGCTCATGTTCCCTTCAAGTCTCAACCCTACCCATTTCGCGGCGGTGAATCACCCTGCAACAAGAACGGTGGGATATACACGCTTCAGCAGTTCTCAAAGAACCGCCTTACTGAACTACCTTTTCTAAGGTCCATGAAAGGGGGTTAAAGATAACGACCCGTCAGCGGTCGGTAAGACCGATGCGGTCCTTGTTCATCTTGAAATAACCACTTTGCAATGGTACCCTTAAGAGTCAAGTGGTCTACTTCTCAGGCGCATCCATATCCAATGGATTTTACTGTACGCCATAACTGCAAATTTCGGTCCCTACTATTTCACGGTAAGACACCTTTTAAGAATAGGTATTTTCACCAATTAAGAGGTACTGTAGACGAGAACCGTATTTCCCCAAATGCCCTTAAGCATTGTTATAGTAGAGCCAATTCAAACTCTGTCATTTCGGCATGGTACATATTTTTCATGCGCAAATGTCAAGTCTGAAATCTTCTTTTCATTACTGTAGTTCATGAGGAACGAACCCGATACGGTTGCCATATCTACCTGCTGATTGCGATAAAGTCTCTTTGCCGCTTTCGTGTAAGGAGGATCGACATAGGATGCTATCTGTGAATCGGCCTTATACTCGTCGATCAATGCGAATCCACCACCGTTATGGAAATCTAGTCTGTGCAGATTCATATCGGTCTCCCGTATTCTCCGAGCCAAGGTTTCGGGATACCATTAGAAACCGATGCCCCGGTTGTGTTTCTCCGGTCTTCATAAGGCCGGATCCAGGGGCCTATGATTCCATCCCGCTTCACACGGTTTCGAGGTAGGGTCAGGAATGCGCGCCGCCGAAGGGACACAACCGAGCTATCGGCATCTTCTGCAAGGGCTTTTCTGACGTTTCCGATGGTCAATTCGAAGTCGAGGATTCTTTAAGCCAGTCAATTCCTGTCATGATAGCATGACAGGCGATTCTTGAATGAAACCAGTGAGACTGGCAATACCGCCACCCGCAAAGGGGTTCTACAGACAGGATTGGTCTTTGAGGAAGCACCCGTAACCTTGTGCGAAGGATAGGGGCAAGCCACGTTTTCCTGCCTGGATATCTAAAAGGATTTCTAGGGACTTCTTTGGAGCACACTCGCTATATTTACGGGCTTTTCGGTATGCAGGGGTTTGTTGATAGGTTTAATTTTAGGTGTGTAATTGGAGTAGAATAAGGTACTGGAGTATCAGGGCATATTCAGCGCTTTGAGTGCGGTGCGAATGATCTCCTCAGAGGTCCTGACCCCATCGTCCGCCACGCGGGCCATGCGGTTAGCGTCGGCAGGCTTGTAACCGAGGGCCGTGAGCGCGCCGATCGCATCGATCAAGGCAGAATCCCTACCGCCGTCGGTCAGCGGCGAGGACGCAACGCCGGTCGGTGCCCTGGTAGGCATCCCGTCTACCCGGTCCCGCAGCTCTACAACCAAGCGCTGAGCCGTCTTCTTGCCGATGCCAGGTAATCGCGTTAGGGCAGTGACGTCTTCCTGCCAGATACACAGGGCGAACTGCTGGGTGTCCATGCCGGAGAGAATGGCCAGGGCCATGCGCGCGCCTACGCCGGTGACCTTGAGCAGATTACGGAACAGGGCGCGGTCCTCTTCGCGTAGAAAGCCGTAGAGCATCTGGGTGTCCTCGCGCATGGTCAGATGGGTGACCAGCGTGACCTGCTCCCCGACGGGTGGCAGACCATAGAAGGTGGACATCGGGGCCAAGAGCTCGTAGCCGACGCTGTTCACGTCGAGCAGGAGCTGGGGCGGATGCTTGGAGACGATCTCACCGCGGAGCCTGCCAATCACGGCCGAAAATCCCTCCAAGATGCCACGGCCCTGCGGCGCGCCGGTATCCCCATAGAGTGGGCATGACACAGGGCGAGGGCCAGGGCGTCGGCCTCGTCCTCCGGCGGCGTATCCGTGAGAGAGAGCAGAAGACGTACCATGTGCTGGACCTGAGCTTTCTCCGCGCCCCCGGTGCCGACTACGGCGAGCTTGACCGATTTGGGGCTGTACTCATGGACCTGCATATCCCCCCCCTTGAGCCCGGCGCAGAGCACCGCCCCCCGGGCCTGACCAAGCTTCAGGGCGGCGGTCACATCGCGGGCAAAGATGAGTTGCTCTACCGCCATCTCATGGGGTCGGTATTCATCCACTGCCTGGGCGATGCCGTCGAAGAGCACAGCCAACCGCCGCGGCCAAGGCAGGTGAGCGACCCGAATACGGCCGCCAGCAACGCGGACGCTGCGCCTGCCATCCGTGTCGATTATTCCAAATCCGGTGGTGCGGGATCCCGGGTCTATACCTAAGACGCGGTGGTGCAATTGAGGTTCGGGCGACATTGGTTCTGTATTTGTTCATCTGTCTCCCACGCGGAGACTGTGAAAGTATCCGCTTTTCCTGACAGCAGTGGGATGGATTTTTTGTATGGGTAGGGATCTTTTCCCTCAGGCAACGCCGAATCATTCAGGATTGTTCCCGATTCAAACCCGTCTTTTCCGTTCCTGGTGGCGTGTGAACGACCAGAGTCCCAGCGCCGCCAAGCCGATCCAGCCCGCGGCGAGCCAGCCGATGACCCCGTCGTAATCCCCAACTAGCCACACCAACGGGGCATCCGGCGAGGGGTGGACGTCGGTCAGGCGGCGGGTCATCTGAATCACGAAGATCCAGCTGGCATGTAGGCCCATGCACCAACCGATATGTCCGCTGCGTTCCCGCACCAGACCCAGAAAGACGCCGACTAGGGACAGGGCCACCATGGAGTCCAGGTGCCGCCATTGAAAGGCGTCGGTAAAGACCCGGACGGACAGCTGCCAGGTCCCGAACCAATCGTGGGCTACCCCCTCGGGCAGGGCATGGGGCTTCATGAAATGGACTAGGGCAAACAGAACGGACGACCAGAGGATCGCGGGGCTGGCACCGCTACTGCGCCGAACGGCTGAATAGAGAGCGCCGCGAAAGAAGGTTTCCTCTAACAGGCCAATGAGCAGACCACTGATTAGGGCTCGGATTGACATTCCGATAAGAGCGATCAGCCGACCATCCACCGCGCCAGTGGGTAATCGAATCTCCAGCAGCAGCAGGACCAGGGCCAGCTCCGACAAGAGGGCCGCACCGAGCAGCCAGCCCCACCACAGGGCGTGCAGAAATTGCGGTCGAGGAACAGCATATCCGAGCGCCTGGTGATCGTTCAGGCGCATCACCTTGAGGAAAGGCCACAGGCCTAGCAGGATGAAAACCTGCGCGAGGCGACCCATGACCAGGTGGGGGTCATGGGCTATCCAGCCCGTCTGCATCAAGGGATAGGTGAGGAGGGCTCCAAGGACTAGACAGCCGAAGAGATAGAGAAAGAAGACGCCAGTTTCACGCATAGTAGCTCCACCTGAAAAAGTCTGGTCAGCAATAGGCATGATCGACAATAGACCCGATCAACCCATGATGTTGACGACATTCCCCCTGGACGCCACACTTTCGCGGTATACATATCTCAAGCCTAGGGCGATCCGAGGTGCGGCGAGGGTATTCTCCTGCCTGAAGCCCCACGAACGAACGCCGGAGGCAGCATCGTCACCATCCGCGCATGATAGACTCGGACCGCATCGCCTGCTTTTTTTCCACCTCCGGCCACAGCGGCGTCGACCGGGCTGCCGCCCATCTGATCCCGGCGCTGGCGCGGCGGGGCTATCAGGTGGATTTACTCAAGGTCCGGGGGCATGGTCCCCAGCTCACGCCCGTCCCCACCGGGGTCCAGGTCGTCGATCTGGGTTCGCGCCATACCCACGCTTGTTTGCCCGCTGTGACCCGCTATCTGCAGAACCAGCGACCTGTAGTACTATTGTCGGACAAGGACAAAGTCAATCGGATCGCACTCTTTGCCCGCCGGCTGTCCGGTGTCCCCACCCATTTGATCCTCAGCATCGGCACCACCGTTTCGGTCAACCTCGCAAATCGAGGGTTCTGCGAACGGCAGATTCAGCGCATGTCCATGCGCAAGCTGTATCCGTTTGCCCATCAGGTTATCGTCTGCAGCACAGGCGTCGCCGACGACATGTCGGACTATACCCGACTTGCCCGCGACCGTATTCAGGTAGTTCCCATGCCGGTGGTGCCAGCGAGCCTGTTCAGCGAGCCGCTGCCGGTCCCCGAGCATCCCTGGTTCGGACAGGCAGATATCCCCCTCATCCTTGGTGCCGGGGCGCTCTGTGCCCGAAAAGACTTCGCAACCTTGCTGCGGGCCTTTGCCCGGATACGCGCCGAGCGGCCCTGTCGGCTCATGATCTTGGGATGCGGTAATTACCGCGAAAGGTTGCTATTCCTGGCTGGGAAGCTTGGTATTGCGGAAGATTTCAGCCTGCCAGGATTCCTGCCTGGGCCTTACCCCTATATGGCCCACGCGGACCTGTTTGCCTTTACTTCCCGTTGGGAAGGGCTCGGATTCGTACTGATCGAGGCGCTGGCCCTGGGAGCTCCTGTAGTCTCCACGGACTGTCCCAGCGGACCGCGCGAAATCCTCGCGGACGGACGCTATGGCACCCTGGTACCGGTGGGCGACGACGCGCGCCTCGCTGCGGCCATCTCCGCGACCCTTGCCGATCCCCTACCTAGAGAAGAACTCAAGCAGGCAGCCCGACCTTACGAGATCGAGGCGAGCACGGATGCCTATCTCGATGTCATGGGTTTGCCGCGGCGGTGTCCAGTAGGGTAGGGGTCCCTCAGTCACTGCGCTTGGGATGGCAGCTGCAAGCAGTGCTCAATCACAAACGGCGTCGATGACATAATCATTTCAGTTCCCCACTACTTCTGCCATCCATAGCAGCTGGATTCTGGCAATTCCTGCTGAACTGACAAGTAGGTTATTTAAGGCCAAAGGCTAAAGGCCAAGGCAGACGGTCGGCCCAATGAGCAGGAAATCGCCTGCCACGCTGCCATCGGACTCTTTACCGAGGGGAAGGCGGAAAGATTTCCCTTCGGTAACGTGCTGGTGCAATTTCGGTGCGAGTGTTACCACCGCCGCTCCCTGCTGTGGATGTTCATCGAAATCCAGATCCAGGCTGCCTACGCGGACGGACGGTCTGGACTGAGGAAGAGCGGCTGCTCCTGTACATCTGCGACTACCTCCGAATCTCGGAGCGTGAGTTCCAACATCTGGAGCAGCTGATACGCCTGCAGCAGACATTCTCGACAGGTGCCTGATAAGACCGCAGACACATCCACGGCGGCCCAGTCACTAAGGAGCCGACTCTGGACCTAGCCTATCGGCCCCTCGGGGTTACGTCCAGGGCCACGGACGCGGAAGTCAAACGCGCCTACCGGTGCCTACTCAGGCAGCACCACCCGGATAAACTGGTTTCCATGGTATTCCCATAGTAAATGATCGGGTAGTGGGTAAATTCTAGGTTGTGAAGTCTGTCAGCCCCGACCGCATCATTCCGGTAGGGAGTGCCAGAATTCCAAGTACCATGAATTTAGATGCCAGGGATGGTAAATAGTGAGAGGTAAAATCATTAGGTCGTACAACCATGCCACTTAAAATTTAACCACTACCCCAAGGCGAATTGAGCCAAGCGTGAAAGTAGAGGCAGTTTGGAGTAAATTAGAAAACCTTGATTTTTCGATACTGATTTGCTCCCGTCATGGGAGCTATCAGGCACCCACGGGGAGAGACATCCATGGCGGCAGATTTTATTGCACCCTCCATCCTATCGGCGGACATGGCAAAGCTCGGCGAGGAGGTGGCCAACGTCCTGGCTGCCGGTGCCGATATCATCCACTTCGATGTAATGGACAACCACTATGTGCCGAACCTGACCATCGGTCCGCTGGTCTGCGATGCGTTGCGCAAACATGGGGTCATGGCCCCCCTCGACGTCCATCTCATGGTCAAGCCGGTGGACCGTATCGTCCCGGATTTTGCCAAGGCGGGTGCTGCCTATATCACTTTCCACCCGGAGGCTAGCGAGCATATCGACCGTACCCTCCAGCTCATCCGCAGCGAGGGCTGCAAGTCAGGTCTTGTATTCAATCCCGCTACGCCACTGAGCTATCTCAACCATGTCATGGACAAGGTAGATATGGTGCTTCTAATGTCCGTCAATCCAGGCTTCGGTGGACAGAGCTTCATTCCCTCCGCCATGGATAAGCTGCGCCAGGTGCGCAAGATGATCGACGCGTCAGGATTGGACATCCGCCTGGAAATCGACGGTGGCGTTAAAGTCGAGAATATCTCCAAGGTTAAGGCTGCCGGCTGCGATACCTTTGTCTCCGGCTCGGGTATCTTCCACCAAGGCAAGGACGGCGATCCCAACCGTTACGACAGCATCATCCGCCGCATGCGTGAAGAGATGGCCAAGGTCAATCGGTGAGCTGAGAATGTAGGTTGGGTAAAGCCGTAGATACTCTGTTCCCAAGCAAGTCTAATTTAGGTGGTGATCGACAAAAAATTGTCTGTGATGCATAGAGTTGGCTTAATTGGCAGCCGTCTCGGTCGGTGTGTAGGGGCGGCGGCTGTTGAAAGGTGTTCGGTTCTTGAGCGTGGTGTGGATGGCATGCAGCGGCTTACGCATGATGGCACAGATGGCCTGGAGCTTGCTGAGGCCGTGTCATCTCGAATGAGTTGGGGTAGTATTGGGGTCGTGGCGTACAGGGTTCAGGAGCGGGCATAATAGAGGGTGTGTGCAGGTAGCGGTTGCTGGCTCTGCCTAGCCTACATCTCGCCGGGCCTGCATCTCCTCGGGCAGGCGCATCAGTGCACCGAGCTGGTAACGTTGATGAGCAGCTTGAAGGTGTCTTGGAGCGGCTCGTTGGCACCGATGAGGACGCGGATCTGTTGGCGCAGGTGTTCGATCTTGGCATCGAGTTGGGTGATGCTGTGTTGCAGATCAGGGATCAGGAAGTCTAGTGTCGTTGCGGTGAGTTTGACGGCCTGGAGTTGGTTCCTGGTCTGGGTTCGTGAGCTTGTTGAGGGCGGTAATGGGAAGCGCACAGGCGCGGCTGGTCAGGACCAGGGCATCTCGGGCGTTGCTAGGTCTGGACGGGCATGGGCGTCGACGGCATTGGTCTCGGTGCAGGGCTGCATCTGAGCCTTGCACAGAGTTGGGCGGTGTTCTCTCTTCATGGTTTACTGACCCTGCATCCACGCCGACCAACCTTGTGCATGCAGGCTCACGAGCTTAACTCCCAGTCTCAGATACTCTTTGGTATCGGCGAAGAGGGCGGGGAGCCAATCCACGGACCGGCTCAAAGCCTCAGGACGGAACGGCTTCTCCAGGTACTCGTTATCACTTCCCTTATATACCTGATCCTTGGCTTTCCCTCGGAAACAGAGCATATATAAGGGTGGACGTAGGATGCGGTGAGCGCCTGCCGACCACTCTAGCAGGCAGGGAGCGGGCCGCGAACCGTACCAATGGGATAGCCCGTGCTAAACACCTACCTTAGGCGATCCAAATGACGCAGGGTTGGATGTTTCAGTTAAATATGCACCCCTATCCCGGGGTGTGAGCATTAGAAAGGTTGAGGAGCCTTAATATGAATCGACCTGAGATGATCCTCATTGATGTAGACGGCACCCTGGTAGATAGCGTGCCGGATCTGGCCTTCTGCGTCGATGCCATGATGGAGCAGCTTGATCGCCTCCCCCATGGGGAAGCGGCGGTACGTAATTGGGTCGGCAACGGTGTCGAGTGCTTGGTCCGCAGGGCGTTGACTGGCCAACTGGACGGCGAGCCGGATGAGGCCGATTTCGAGTATGCCCTTCCGATCTTTCTCGCGCTCTACCGCGAGAACACATCCAGGCGTTCACACCTGTATCCGGGGATTCGCGCAGGGCTTGATTATCTCCGAGACGCGGGCTATCCGTTGGGCTGCGTCACCAACAAGGCGGCCCAGTTCACCGAGCCCCTGCTGCGGGATCTGGGAGTGCGCGACTATTTCGACATCGTCATCAGCGGCGATACCCTGCCGCGCAAAAAGCCCGATCCCTTGCCCCTGCTGCACGCGGCGGAGCACTTCGGGGTTGCTCCTGAGACCGCGCTGATGGTCGGAGACTCGGTCAGCGACGTCAAAGGAGCGCGGGCAGCAGGCTTCGCCATCGTCTGCATGAGCTATGGTTATAACCACGGCATCGATATCTGCACCGCCGAGCCGGACGCCGTGATTGATTCCCTAACTGATCTTAGAGGTTTGTTGGGGTAGGTGTTTTAGAAGCCTAGTAATGGCTAAATTTTAGGGACCTATATACACAACCAGCTAACACCTGTAGCGTAGTGTAATACAACAAATATTGCGGATAGAGTCGTTGGTGGTGACAGGCAGTTGTCCTATGGCGGGGTGTTTCCAGATCCGGAGATGCGCTGGTTCGGGTATTTTGCCTGGTGGGGACACGCTCAGTTCAACCTAGCCATACTTGGGGATGTAATAAGCCGTAGCGGAACGGCTGACTTAGCTTGGCCGGGAGGGGCCTGATGCGTTTCTCCGATTAACTGGGCTGGCTGTTCATTCAGACTACATCACTGGGCGTTTGAAATCATACGGACGCCGGTAAACTTCCAACACATCTTCTATGCAAGTAACGAATTCGTCGTATTGCTCCGGTGGAGTGACCTAAAACGTCCACTGCGGCATGGCCGACGGGTAGCTCGCTACAGGCCAGTTGGATCGGGCGTGCTTCTTGCCCACTATCCAGAAGCCACGCATGCCGGGTGCTCTTGCTTCTTGATCCTACACGCTCAGAACTTTCTACCCAACGTTAAGCTTCAGCCACCGCCCAAAGTAGCTTGAGTGAAGCGAGCAGCACTTTGGGCGGTCAGCCGGAGGCTTTTGTTATTATGTATAATTTCGCGATAGGTTCTTCTAGATAGACAGGCGATGAACAGTCGGATGGTAGAAACAGTCCCTATCCCCACTCATCTATCCACACGGGTTTCGTCTGCGATCTCAAAGTATTCAGCATGTCTCATCATTCCGATCACCGTCAGGAATAAACCACAACTTCGTTCGTCCACCTCCAACACTTTTAACCATGCACTCCCGGTGTCTCCGCCGGGGTATCCACCGCTTTTGTTTCCGGGGCGACGGTCCCACCCGCGTTCTGTGTTTGGGCCGGTGAGGCTGCCTTGGTCTCGGTTGTCAGGTCCGGGTCTTCCGCGGTTTTCTTATCCCCCTCTTCAGGCTTTTTGAGCAAGTCGGCTCGACTCAACTTAGTGAGGTCCTCGGCTACATAGCTGGCAAGGGTAAATCGCTGGGGTCGGTTGGAGACCTCAAGCAGGTAGTCGTTGCCTTCTGCTAGCTTGGTGATCCGGTAGCGGATGGTCTCACCGTCAGTCAAGGTCGCCTCGATCTCGAGTGGGGTGGATGCGGTGTCAATTGTGGGTCCTTCTTCGTTTGCCAATACCCCGACAAAATCGATGTTGGTGAGGGTACGGATCCGATCTTTGGTAGCCTGCTGGTCCTGCTCCTCACCCCTGGCTAAGTCCGTGAGCCGCCAGTCGTCATCAGTGCGTTCCAGGATCAGCCCTGCGAACATCAGCCGTTGGACGGCCTCCGGTTTCAGGTGGAGTAGGGTCCGATCACTCCAGTTATCCGTCCGGTTCGGGGCATCGAAGAGGCCGAGCTCTGCTTCGTAGACGGCCCCGTCGCCGTCGGCGCGCACGAACAGGCGTCGAAATCCGGGGGAGTCACCGAAGTAGAGAATCACGGGCGGGGCGTCGCCGCGTTCCAATATCAGCTTGCGCTCGAAGATCCGGTCGGCAACCTTGAAACGCTTCAGGGCTGCGTCCGAAGTAGCCACGGGTAAGCCCTTCTGCAGGCCTTCCAGCTTGGCTAACAGGGCGGTCACCTTATGCGTGGCAGCGGGGAGGTCTTTGAGGGCTGGTATGATCCAACTGTCTTCGGTCTTGGTCACTAGCACCGGTTCCCGGTCAGGGGACCGGATGCGGATACCAGTTACCTGTTCCGGGTCGAAGGCGAGGAGGGGGCCCTCGGATGCCGTGAGTCCCACCTTCTTCCCCCCAATCCCTAACAGAAAGGTGACCAGGAGTTGTAGTACCAGCAACGCGCTGAGGGCGATGACTAATGGGGAACTCAGGACGTTCCCTCCGGTTGTCTTGATCAGCATGGTACTCCCTGGGATTTCTGTTGTCGTTTGCATGGCTCAGGACCTCCCTGCAGACATGACGGTCTCGTAGTGGCTCCGGCGCTGGCGTCGATTACGTCGATGCAGGCCGTAGACGAGGAGGGCGAGACCCACCAGGGCCAGAGTATAATTGAGGTACTCCCAGATCATCTGCTCGCGCCGGGTCAAGGGCCTCAGCAGCCGCGAGTACTGCCCCCGGCCACGTAGGCTCAGCAGTCCGCGGTCCTCCAGGGACCAGTCCAGGGCGTTCTGGATCAGCTCCAGGGGTTTGGTGTAGAGGGTCCGCGTGGCCTCCGTAGCGAGGCCGATTGCGGTGTCCGTGAGGAAGCTGGCGGAGCCGATCAGGATTAGCCGGGCCGCCGGGGGGGAGGTCTCCACCACACCGGAGATTGGTGGTTGCGCCGCTGCTTCCGCAGTCTCTTCCAGCAGCGCATCCTGCTCAGCGGGGGGGTCTGCGGCTGTTGCGTCCTCATCCTCGGATGCCGCTTCTTCCGGTTCCTCCAGCAGGGGTGAGGGTTTGTCGGCGAAGGAGGAGCCGAAGCGGCCTTGGACCATGACTGCTAGGGGTCTACTGCCCCGGTCGTCGCCCACGGCGAAGCCGAGGGAACCATAGGTGTCGAAGTCAGGCTGAATGTCCTCGGACGCATCGGTCCAGGAGTTCGCCGAGCTCTTCAGCAGCTCGACCACGCGCCGCTCCTGGTTCTTCTCCGGGTCAATCTTGATGGGCGAGGCCCAATTCAGGGTGATCTGGCCGAGCCCGGAGGTGATGCCGGTTGTTTGATCCATACCCTCGTTACGGATGTCCAGAAAGTACGGATAGGCAATGGTCTGGATCTCTTCGACCACAAACCCCGCCACCTGGCGCTGTATGGGGATTGGGAAGGGTGTACTCTGGCGATCCAGTACCAGGGTTGGCTCGAGCGCGATGCCCTGGTGCGCGAGCCACTCCTCCAAACCCGTGGGCTGAGACCGGGCTGTGATGGCGTTGCTGCCACCCAGGTTTAGATGGTAAGGAGAGACAGCGAGGATCACCGTCCCCCCCTGCATTAGGAACTGATCAATGGCGAAGACTTGCTTCTCGTCTAGCCCCTCGGGTCCGGCTACCAGCAACAGATCCGCGTCTTCGGGGACGGTGCCCCGCTCAAGTTCTGTCTTCTTCAGGGTCAGATTGGCGGTCAGATGCTCCTCCAGGGTGCTATAGCTCGAGCCGACCGCCGGCGCCATGAAGCCACCACTGGCCTGAGGTGGGGTGTAGAGGGCCACCGTCTTGAGGAAACCCGGCGCAAAGCGTTTGATTCCGGCTTCGATGGCCCGTTGTAGCCCAGCCTTGTCGAGTTCTCCAGGGAGGGGAATGGGGATAGCCTGGTCGCCGGATTCCAGGACCATGTAGAAGTAGAAGGTCCGGGGGTCCAGCAGGCCCGGGACCAAGGGTCGGAAGCCGAAGCGTTCCGCAATCTCCTGCTTCAAGGCACCGTCGTCGGCGTCTGGGTCTCGGATATCGAATGTAAACTTTCCGTCGGCCTGCTCCGTCAGCTCGGTGAGCACCGCCTGGAGTTCCTCCCGTAGACCGGGTAGGGGTTCCGGTAGCTTGTCGGTCGCCGAGATGTAGCCGTGGAAGGCCACCGGCTTGGTTAATCCCTGGAAGATGTCGCCGCCGCCCCGGTAGCCGTAGAGCAGCTTCTTGATGGTCCGGGTGAGGTCGTATTCTGGATTGCGCAGCCGCACCTCCAGGTCCCCCGCGCCCGGATCCTTGATCTCGATGAGGTCGCGGAAGCCCAGCTTCTCATGTTGGCCGCCATATTGGACTAACAGGTCGAAATAGGAGTTGACCACGGCTGCCTGATACTTGCTGGCAGTCTGGAAGGCCACCGGGCGGATGCCATAACGCTCTCCGGCCTCCCGTTCCAGTTCTGGCTCCTCCATCGGGTCGATGAATTCGACCCGCACCCTGCTGTCGCCGGCGATCTCGTATTCCCGCAACAGATCGCGGATCTGTGGGACCAGGGGCGCTAGCAGGGGATGGGTGCGGGCGCTGAAATAGCCGCGGATCAGCAGGGGCTCACGGAGCTGGGCCAGGTAGTTACGGGTAGCCTCGGAGATGGAATAGATCCGCCCCTGGGTGATGTCTGCCCGTACCCAGCCGACCTGGTGCAGCCACAGGTTAGCGGCTAGGAGATTGGCCGCGAGCAGCCCGGTGGCCAGGATCCAACGCCGGTGGTGAGTGGGGCTCGTGGTGCCCTCGGCCCAGCGCAGCCGCTCTAGGGCGTAAACATTGAGGGCTAGGAACAGGCCGACGATGCTGAGATAGAAGTAGAGGTCGCGCAGGTCGATGACACCCCGGGTGATGGATTCGAAGCGCGAGCCGCTGCCTAACAGCTCCAGGAGCTCGCCGCCGCGGTGCCCGAATAAACCCGTCAGGGTCTCTGAGCCCAGGAGAAAGAACAACCCGCACAGCAGAGCGCTCCCGATGAGACTGATAATCGGGTTGTCCGTGCGGGCAGAGACGAACAGGCCGATGGCGATGTAGGCTGCTGCCAGCAGCAGGGTGGCGAGATGTGCCCCGAGCACGGGTCCCCAGTCCAGAGGACCCAGGAACGAGATGGTGATGGGCAAGGGCAATGTGAGCGCCAGAGCCACCGATACCAGGGCGAGAGCTGCCAGGAATTTGCCCAGCACTAGGCGCAGGGGTGAGACTGGCAGGGTGAATAGGATCTCCAGGGTGCCTGCGCGCTGCTCCTCGCTCCACAGGCGCATGGTCAGCGCTGCCACCAGAAAGATCAGCAGCACCGGCATCCACTCGAACAGGGAGCGGGCGTCCGCTAGGTTGCGGGCGAAGAAGGCCTCCACCCAGAAGAAGACGAACAGGTTTACCGCTAGGAAGGCACCCAGGAAGATATAGGCCACCGGTGAGGCGAAGAAGCCCCAGAGTTCCTTGCGGGAGATCCGTATGATCTCATGCATGGGGTGCCTCCTGGCGCCGGCTGATCGCGCCGAATAGGGTCTCCAGGTCCCGGACCTCTGGTTGCAGGCCGTACAGGTCCCAACCGGACGTACCCACCGCGCGCGCGACTACCGGTGCCGTAGCCGTCGGATCGGTAGTATCCAGGGCATAGTAGTAGCGGCCATCCAGGCTTTCTACAGGCTCCACGGCGGTTACTGGGTCCAGGTCCATCAGCGTCGGAACCACTTGCGCAGGGGCCTGTCCCAGGGAGACGAGTAGGCGGTTCGGGTTGCTCAGGGCAGTCAGGTCTGAATCCAGGGCCAGCCGCCCGGCGTGCATGATGAGTACCCGGTTGCAGACCGCCTCGACCTCCTGCAGGATATGAGTCGATAGGATCAGGGTCGCGTGTTCAGCCAACTCCCGGATCAGGGTCCGCATGTGCTGGATCTGGGACGGATCGAGCCCGTTGGTAGGCTCGTCTAGGATCAGGACCCGCGGCCGGTGCAGGATGGCCTGAGCCACGCCGACCCGCTGGCGATAGCCTCGTGAGAGGGTAGCGATGATCTGGGACGCCTTGGGCACCAGATCCGCACGCTCAATAGCCGCGCAGATTGCGGCAGGACGCTCGGGTTTCGGCATTCCGTGCAGGGTAACCTGATAATCCAGGTAGTCGATCACCGTCATTTCGGGGTATAAAGGGCAGTTCTCCGGGAGGTAGCCGATGCGCTGCTGGGCCTCGCGCCGTTGCTCACAGATATCGATACCCTCGATGCGGATATCGCCGGCATTCGGCTCCAGGTAGCCGGTCAGCATCTTCATGACGGTGGTCTTGCCAGCCCCATTGTGGCCCAAGAGACCCACGATCTCGGAGCGGCCGATGTCGAACGAGACATCATCCACCGCCTTCAGGTCACCATAACTGCGGGTAAGTCGTCGCACCTCGATCATGCCCAAGCCCCTTGCCTAATTAGTTCCGTTGTAGATTTAGATGTTTGGAGAAATCCCAAAGGAGACCGCTGATTTGCGGGGGAGTTCCCGAAGCGATTTTACCTAAGTAGATATTCTGCATCCCGAGTAAACCACAATATGTAGGTGGTGATCGACAAGAAGTTGTCTGTGATGCATAGATTGTCTTAATTCGGCTGACTCCGGAAGCCGCCTCGGTTGGTGTGTAGAAGCTGTGAGCTGTGCAGAAGCTACGGCTGTTACAGGGTGTTCGGTTCTTGAGCATGGCGTGGATAGCATGCGGTAGCTTACGCATGACGGCACAGACGGCCTGGAGCTTGTTGAGGCCGCGTTTCTCGATGAGCTAGGGTAGTGGTCGTGAATTGGGATCGTGGCGTACTGTACTCTCCCGCACCATGTTGCAGCGTGCCTATTTTTGGTTCGACCGCATCTTTCTGGAATCTGGGGTGGGAGTTTCGGTTCTTCTACCTGTTCCCGCTCATGGTGTACCCTGGCCTACGAGGTCTCCAATCCTCACCAACATCGTCGGTATTTTCTTCGTCTAAGGATTACCTGGGCCTGATGCGGGAGCTGGACCCGCAGGCGCGCCACGTGCTATCGGTACCGATATCCTCATCTTCCTAAGTGTCAACACAACCTAGTATGCCGAAAAGCGGCGACGGGCATTCCCCAATGAACCAATCAGCATCCGAGGCAGCCATTGCGGATTTTCTCCGGCGACCAAGACCCTTGATCCTACGCTGCGGTGTCCAGCACTACGCCTGGGGTGATCCGGATTACATCCCCGGGCTGATCGGTATCCCGAACTGGGAGCGGAAGCCCTACGCGGAACTTTGGGTCGGTACCCATGCCGAGCTGCCCGCGATAGCCCGGGTAGGCGCTTCGGAGGTACCCTTGCCACTGCTGTTGCATGGTGCCGGAGAGGCGGTGTTGGGCCGGCGAGATGCCGAGCGGTTTAGCGGCAAGCTGCCGTTTCTGCTGAAGATCCTGGCCGCTGCCCGGCCCCTCTCGATCCAGGCCCATCCCGATGAACGGCAAGCGCAAGCGGGCTTCGAACGTGAGAATCGGCTGGGTATCCACCCGGACGCCCCGCACCGCAACTATCATGACGATAACCACAAGCCCGAGCTGATTGCGGCCTTGACTGATTTTTATGCCTTGCGCGGCTTTCGTCCGTTGGATGAGATCGGTGCCGTTTTGGCATCGGTCTCGGAGTTGCATGACCTAGCGGCCGATTATCGTCCGACCAGGGAGTCTCTGGCGAGTCTCTATAGCCGGGTCATGCGCATGGACCAGGATGAGGTCGATGCCGTCCTAACACCCCTACTCCAGCGGTTGCAGGAGGAGGCCGCCCATCAGGTGTTCTCCAAGGAGCAAACGGAATACTGGGTCTTGCGGGCAGACTCCCTGTTTTCGGCAGACGTCCATCGGGACAGAGGACTGTTTTCCCTGTTTCTCCTGAATCCGGTGCATCTGCTGCCCGGAGAGGCCATGTATCTTCCCGCCGGTGAGCTCCACGCCTACCTGGAGGGGGCGGGAGTAGAGATCATGGCCAACTCCAACAATGTGTTGCGCGGGGGGCTGACGGCCAAGCATACGGACGTGGACGAGCTGCTGCGGATTCTGACCTTCGACGCCGGCGAGGTCGATGTCATCGGGACGAGCTCGAGACCCGAGGAGGAGCGGGTGGCTTATGAGACCCCGTCCGAGGAGTTCATACTTTCATGCCTGCGGATAACCGCCGCGCGGCCCTATGCAGGCGTTGTCGGTCATAGTTTGGAATTGGGTGTGGTGATCCAAGGCCGGGCGACCGTCTTGGCCTTGGGGAGCGGCCTTGAGGGACTCGAGCTCGGGCGCGGAGGCGTGTTCCTGGTCCCTCACGGACTGGACTACCGGATTTCTTGCCCTATTTCCTGCTCTAAGGAAACTGTGGTCTTCATAGCCGGTATACCAGGGGATTGATCCACTAGGGTTGAGAGCGATTTTATTATGGCAAGTGACAGGGTGGCGCGTATAACTTTAAGAAGTCGTCTGATTAAAAGCAGTCTTGAATTATTTGGCGTTGATTGGAGGACTTGATGTGTTGCGCTCGACGCGCCGTGCTCGAATCCGTTTTAACCGGGCAGCATTCTCAGAAATGAGAAATGCGACTGAGGTTTCTCGATTAGCAGAGGTGGTGAGTACAGCTTACCATGCTTTACGGAATCAATGGGACGTAACGTAGAATGAAGACTCAACCGCAGCTGCGTGACATCCTCGGTTACACGCCGGTCGCGTCCCGCTTCGGAACCAGTGGGGTACGCGCCTTGGTGAAGGATCTGACCGATCTGGAAGTCTACAGCCTGACGTTGGGAACTCTGCAATATCTCGAGGATATCGGCAAGCTCCAGGTCGGTGCGGTGCCGCGCGAGTCGTTGCAGATTCCCATCGGCGGTGACTTGCGGCCCTCGACACCCCAGGTTCTGGAGGCTACGGCGCGCGCGGTCTTGGACGCCGGTTATCAGGTGGACTATGTCGGCAGCTTACCCACACCCGCGCTGACCTTTTATGCCCTCGAACATGGGGTCATGAGCTTCATGTGCACCGGGAGCCATATTCCGGCGGATCGGAATGGGCAAAAAGCCAATCGCTGCGACGGCGAGGTGCTCAAGTCCGATGAACCAGGCATCGTCGCTGCGGTGGAGGCGGTGCGACAGCAGGAGTACCGATGCCCGGCGGCAGCATCCATATTCGATTCCGCAGGGATGCTGAAGCCTGACCAGCGGCCGCTCCTGCCGCTGGTTAACCCAGCAGCCGAGCAACGCTATCTTGATCGCTACCGACGGGTGTTCCCCCACAACGGCCTGCAGGGTAAACGCATCCTGTTCTACGAATACGCTGCCGTTGGACGGGAGTTGCTGCCGCGCATCCTGGCGCATACGGGAGCCGCGGTGATCCGGGTCGGACGCAGCGATACCTTTATCCCTATCGATACCGAGGCCATTTCTCCGGCGCATCTGCGGATGCTCGCGGAGTTCGTCACCGAACAGCAGGCCCTGCATGGCCAGATCGATGCCATCGTCTCGACGGACGGCGACAGCGATCGGCCCCTGATCGTCGATGTCTCTGTGTCTGATGATCCCGCGCGGCCCGCATTGCGCTTTTTCCCAGGAGATCTGGTGGGTGCCGTCGTCGCCGACTATCTCAAAGCGGATGCCGTCTCGGTGCCGATTAGCGCCAACCCCGGCGTGCACGAGTACTTCATGGGTAAGGGCCTGACCACGACCAAGACGCGGATCGGATCGCCCTTTGTCATCGCAGCCATGCAGCAGGCGCTGGCGCAAGACAGGCAAGGGGTGGTCGGCTGGGAGGCTAACGGCGGCTTTCTCGTCGGTTCCGATCTGTCCCTGAACGGCGATGTGCTGCAGGCACTCCCCACCCGCGACGCCATCTTGCCTATACTCGCCGTGATGTACGCTGCAGCCGCTCGGGGTTCGACTCTGGCAGAGTGCTTTGATCGTTTGCCTCAGTGGTATGGGAAGGCGGATCTGATCGACGACTTCCCGCAGGATACCAGCCGCAAGATCCTGGCCTACTTCCGACCACCAGACGAGGCCGTCCAGTGGCTGGAGTTTCAGCGTGACCGCATCCTGCTGCGTGATCTGACCGAGGAGACCGTCGGCGAATGGTCGTTGAACGACCCAGGGGGGCGGGCCTTTGACCGAAGGCGACAGGTCATTGAGGGCATCTTCACGCAGGTGAGAGGATTCGGCGAGCTGATACGCATCAATGTCCAGGACGGTGTCCGCTGTTTCTTCCGCAACGGAGATATTGCCCATATCCGTCCATCGGGTAACGCGCCCCAGCTGCGCATTTATGCCCATTCCCGCACCCAGGCACGGGCGGATGAGATCGCCGCAATGGCCGTGTCGGAACCCGACGGAATGCTGCGTGACCTGCAAGAGTTCATCGAATCCGATATCAAGGATTGACTCTATATCCCTGGTTGTGGAGCGGTGTGAACAACAAAAACGCAAAGGACACAAGGCAAAGCATCTTCAATGCAAGCGGGTGGGGTACAGAAAATTGTCAGCGGATTGAGCATAAGGTCGGAAGTTCCCGCCTGGGCACATCCGGGTCAGGTCCGGGGTGTTGGCTAGGGTGTTCGCCGCCGCGCTAAGGATTGCCGGGGGCTCGCGCGGGATTTATCATCCCTTAATATAGGGGGAATTCCAGGCAAGCGTAGCCTTCCGGCGTGAGGATTTATGAAGACCTTCAATACCTCCAGTCCCGTTAGACCGGATAAAAATTACATGATCCCTTAAAATCAGCTGTGTCTGTTGGCCTTGATGGAACAACTCGACGCGGAACAGGACTACAGGGCCCTCTATACAAATCTGGGGCCGGTCCAGGCAACGCGTGGGGATGTGTGGCGGCGGGCATGCGCACGATGTCAATGGCCTGGGCGATCGGCGACCGCGGGAGTGAGTTGGGTTGGCGAGACGCTCCACGAACTTGGTCCCCATGGTGCCCTGCGGGGACTACTTTACCGTCACGAAGATGTTGCCACTTCCATACCCAACACACCGAAGCGACCGGACAGATCTTCGAGACTTGGATGATTGGTTATGTCTTCGAGCAGACCAGCGGTCAGCCTTGGCTAGTCAATGCCCTTGGTTACGAGGCCCGTTTTGTGTTTTGAAGCGGAGGCAGGCTGCGACCGCAGACCTTCCCTGATTGGCTTAGTGCTCCTTGGAAGCGGCTCGTCGAGCGGCGGAACACCCCCCCCCATCCCGACCAGTTGGGGAACAGGCTGAAGGAGGCCCAGGTTTGGCGAGTCATATCGGTAGAGTGCTGACCAATACGATTGGACGCCACGATTCAGGAGGACAACCTGCAATATGTGCAAGACTTAGGGTTAATCCCTACCCGCCTGCAGGTTGCCGTCGCCAACTCCGTCTACCGAGAGGTGATCCCGCATGCCCTCACCTGGACCACCCAGATCCTGATCTTGGGCGTTCCTGCAGCGCATCGTCAACAGGGGTAGGCGCGTCGACCAGGAACACGGGTTGGCGCGGTACAGCACCGATCTGTTAGTGCATGGGATAGCAACAGAAATGGCAAGTGGTGGTGACCTGCACGACTCGAGAGCTCATCCCTGCTCAGCGATGGGTAAATTGTCGTTCGCCGTCTCTGGACTGACTGGGTCCCGGCATCCCAGCCGGGACGACGGATGGTGGGAGTGGGTGCTATGCGAAGGGGTCGATAACATGCTAAATATCAACAGCCCCTAGGTTTCCACCTTCCCCATCACGATGAAGCTCTTGACGAAGGGACCGGCCATACGGGGGTCCTTTATCATGCTCTTGTAGTCCCCAACCTTGAACTTGAGCTTGCCGGTGGTATAGGCTATACCTAAGCTTCCCATACTGACACCCTTCTCAATCCACTTGACCCAGTTTTCCTGGTCGGCGCGCAAGTCCCAATTCGGGGACTCATCTCTCCAGCTACCGGCGCTTGTGCACTCACCTTTCTCTACCTTCAGGAAACCGCGAGGGTTATCTTCGCCTTTGAAGCCGTAGCAGATAACGGAGTCGAAACCGATCTCGGCGAGTTTGGCCTTGATTCCGGGCTCGGCGTTCCAGGCGTCCTTGAATTTCTTCATCCACTCATCGGAAAAAAGTTCAGCCATTGTCGTTGGTCCTCCAGAGGATCTTCTTAAGAATGGCCGCCGCTCAGTGCGAGGTACGGCGACGAGTTAAGCAGTTTCAGATTCTGATGGCGGGTCCCCGCCTCCAGATTCCCGATTCTAACAGGATGACGTAAAAAGCGTATCCTGAACTCTTAGTTCGAGGGAGGGTGCGTGTATAAATTAGCCACTAGCTACCAGCAGCGTGAGGTAATACCCATCCAGCTTATCGTAGCGCGTGGCGACAGGCCGGAAGTGTTCGATGCGGTTGAAAAAGCGTTCAACGGGATTACGAGCTTTATAAATTTAGGGATCGAAGTCGCGTGGGTGCCGACTGTTAGCGTGAAGAGGAATTACCGCATGCACTCCATGCTGTGGATTATCTCGATCAAGGCCCGTGAATCGTGGGCTTTGTCGGATACCACCTTTTCAACCTCGAGGCCAACCAGCAACGACTCGGCCTGGAGTACAGCGTGGGAATTTTCGGTACTGAGCGGACACCGAATCAGGTTCTTAAGCTCATCGCCGCGGGTATGAAGCTTGGTGGTCAACCCACCACGGGAGCGCCCGATCGCCTGGGTGCCGTTTTTGTGGGTGCACCGGCCGCGTGCCGATGGATCCCGATTACTGTACTATCAATGAAAACCTCTTCCGCGTCGGGGCGCCGCCTGTCACAAGCAGAGCAGACGGATACCTGTCGATATTTGGATCACAAAATGGAAAAACTACACCGAATGTTATGTTATCGGTGCTTCGGCGCTACCGTACTCGCTACCAGCTAGTAACCGGCGACTAGCGTGTGCCTGGCAGATACTAACGAGAAGACTACGAATACAAAAAGCCGTTGTGGCCTGGCGGTTTAGACGATCACCTATACTCCAATTTGATGTCTGCTGGTGCCAAGCGTTCCGTCTCCTGTTCCAGCTCCAAGCGGGTCTGCGGGTGTTGGGACAGCCAGCCCTCGGGGAAGGTGAGCCTGAGTCGTTCGCCGTCCAGATTGAGCATGGGGCAAGGTTTGGTAGTCGGGGAACGTCCTCGATGCAGCAAGACTGCTAGGCGCAGGATGATGCACAGGCGGCGTGAATTGTCGCGCACCAACGTGGGCAGGGCGAGGAATTCCTGACTCGGGAATTTCCGGCGATGGCCGAGTACTAGGGCTGCTAGGATATTTTGTTCCTGCCGGGTAAAACCGGACAGGTCTGCGTTGCGCAGCAGGTAGGCACCGTGCTTTTGGTAGTGGCTATGGCCGATCATGAGTCCGATCTCGTGCAGGCGGGACGCCCAGCCCAGCATGTTCAAGTGGTCGGAACTCGTGAGTCCCCAAGATTGGGCAAGCTGGCCGTAGAATGCAATCGCGGTGGTCTTGATACGATCAGCATACTCCTCGTCCACACCGAACCGCTGACACAGCTTGCCCACGGTGCGTTGGCGCACGTCTTCATGCCGTATCCGCCCCATCATCTCGTAGATAAGGCCCTCACGCAGGGCCTCCTGTGAGATTTGCATGTGCTCTATCCCTAAAGTCGTGAACAGGGCGCGCAGCACGGCCACACCGCCAGCGAACACCGGCTTGCGTTGTTCGGACAGGCCCTTGAGCTCGATGGCACCACAGTTGCCGAATCCAATTAGAGTGTCCCGCAGTCGGTCCAGGGCCCCCGCGGAGATGCCGTCTGGAGACCAGCCCCGGGCCTCTACCACCCTGGCGATTGCCCGGATGGTACCGGAGCTACCTACCACCTGTCTCCAGTCGGCATGGCGAAACTGCTCACGAATTGGGCGGATTTCCAAGGCCCCCGCGAGCTCGGCCTGATCCATATGGTCGGCGGATAGCCTGCCGTCGGGAAACCCTTCATGCGACATGCTCACACACCCCATTTGCAGGCTTTCGCGCAGGCGTGGGGTAACACCTTCTCCGACGATCAGCTCGGTGCTGCCGCCGCCGATATCCACCACCAGCCTCCGCCCGGCACCGACGGCCAGACCATTGGCTACGCCCAGGTAGATCAGCCGCGCCTCCTCACGCCCGGCGATCACGTTGATCGCGTGCCCCAGAGCCTGCTCCGCCTGTTCGAGAAAGCCGAACGCTGGATCTACTTGGCGCAGGGTGTTGGTACCCACAGCGCGGACACTGTCCGGCGGCATTTCGCGCAGGCGCTGGCCGAAGCGTTCCAAGCAGGCTAAGGCCCGATCGACCATCGCGGGCAGCAGCTGTTTGGCGTCCGTAAGCCCCTCGCCTAGGCGCACCATCTCCTTAAGGCGGTCGATGACCTGGAGGTCGCCGTCGGCGGCGCGGGCGACGATCATATGAAAACTGTTAGAGCCCAGATCAACGGCTGCCACTGTGTCCGGCGAGGATGTGTCCGTACTGGGGGAGGGCCAAGAAGCCATAAGCTGTTCTCGATTCGGGAGGCCATAGTATAGTACCAAAATTGGTCCTCATCCATCGCCTTTGCCGTAGGACTCCCAGGGCGGCAACCGAATGATAATCAGTAATCCTGGGCAGGACTCCAACTCTCACGCCTTCCTTATCTCTCCTTTCTGGGCCCCGCTGGTGGTGGCGATGCCAGCGGCGTGAAACATCTCGTGGATGCTTTGATGCAGTTGGCTGGTAACCGCAGGCCGGTACTCTGGGGAATCCAGATAGCAGCGCAAGACCAGGGTGAGGGCGTTGCCTCCGAAGTCCTCGAAGGTGGTGAGGGACCTCGGGTCTCTAAAGGACGTGTTCGTTCTCCATGACGACCTAGCGCAAGCGATCCAAGGCTTGCGGGATGTCGTCCGCGTAGTCCATCCTTCCATCCTCACTACGATGGCAATGCGGTTCATCCGGTCGGACAGGGCCCAGTTGAGCAGATACCCGGTGGTGGGTGTTTAGTCCCAGCTGCGCACAATGGTGGTGTGGATCCAGGGCTGGGAGACGACGCTAGTGGTGTCCACGATGGTAACGATATCATCCACCCAGACTAGCCGCTCGCCAGCTATGCCTAGGGTTAACCGCTGCCGACTCAAGGTCAGCCAACGTATGCTGAGTTGCTGGATCACCGTAAGTCCAAGCATGAGCCAGACCCTAGCCGCCAGAGAATGCATGAGGGTACCGGCCGTATGAACATAGCAGCGGTTGATGCAGCTTTAGAGTTGGCCGCGAGATGGGCTTTGAGGACACCCCGTTTCGGGTGGCTCAGAAACATGATGAGCAGCGCAGTCTCCACCATGACGACGAGCAGGGCAATCCGTTCCAGGCTGTCGGCATAGATCACATGCTGATAGCTACGCACGGCGTAGATCACTAGGAATCTCTCATTGCTCTTCCTTTATGGGTACTTTGAGAAATAGGTATGTTCACCGAATCAAGGGGCTCTAATCCATTAATTATTCAGACGTGCCGTTAACGAGAACCGTATTTCTCAAGCTACCCTTGTGTCAAAATCACTTTGACACAAAGGTCGTAAACAGGCTCTAAAGTCCGCCTGCAAGGCGGCGAATACATGAGGTTAAGCAATGCTCGACACCTTAAATATAAAGGAAAGAAAGTGAAGAAAAGAACACGCGTCCTGATCACAATTGTCTTCGGTATCACCCTGACATCTTCCGGTTTCGCCGAGACCGGGAGGGATGCGAACTTGGAGGAAGCAAAGGGCATCATCAATGCCTTCTCCTCCGGCTTGAAGGCCGAGCTTCAGGCCGCACTCAACGCCAACAGTCTGACCAATGCCATCCAAATCTGCAAGGAAAGGGCACCGGCTATCACCGCGGATTATTCCTCCCAGACCGGCTGGAATGTAGGGCGCACCAGCCTGAGGCTAAGGAACCCCGCAGCGAATGCGCCAGATGCCTGGGAGAAACAAGTCCTGCTCAAGTTCGAGGAACGTAAATCGGGCGGCGAGGGCATTGAGACCATTGCCTTTGCCGAGGTAACCCAAGCGGATGGGGAAAAACGATTTAGATACATGCAGGCGATCCCTACCGGCGCGCTTTGCCTCGTCTGCCATGGTAAGTCCCTCGGCCCCGCTGTCGACACGGCACTTGACAAGGCCTACCCGCAAGACCAAGCAAGGGACTTCTCCCTTGGGGATATCCGGGGTTCCTTCACCTTATCCAAGCCCCTCTGAGCTTTGGCGTGGGTCTACATTGCCTTGGTGAAGCGTTTGTCAGCCTTGGGTTGATCACCATCAGGTCCAGCTCGGCATCATCCAGTGCCGCAGACCCTGCTCACCTGAGTCTTTTGCAGGGTTCGGATCAGGGACCAGATGGGCGGTGTTCTTGATCTCATGGGGTGTCTGATTCGCCCCTCGCGGTTGATCGCCATGGTCATCGATTCCGGCGCTCTTCATATTCCGGTTTTCCAGATGGCTTGAATCGGTTAGGCTCGTGATCCGGCTCCGATCCTGAATCCGTGCTGACAAACCTTATGCATGCAGGCTCACGAGCTTAGCTCCCGGCTTCGGATACTCTCTCGGTATCGGCGAGGAGGGCGGGAGCCAATCTACGGACAGGTTCAAAGCTTCAGGAGGGGACGGCTTCCCCAGGTCCTCGCCATCGCTTCCCTTTATACCTGATCCTTGGTTTTCCCTCGGAAACGGAACCTACAAGGGTGGACGTAGGATGCGGTGAGCGTAGTGGTTCCGAGCTTGCTGGCTGGTGCACCTTCTCCCTGTCTTTCGTGGTTAATAGATACTTTCCTAAGCAACATTAAAGGTATGTTGCTTTATGACGCCAAAGGCTTGCTCTACAGGACATTGGCTGCTTGCCTGTCCCTGCGTACGGGCACGGGCAGCAGGAATGCGAGTATCCCGAGCAGCAGGGTTACACCCAGCAGGAACAGGTGCAGATTCACTGCCCCTGCCAGGGCTGCATCCGTGTCGATGCCCAATGGCAACAGGGCTGTCATCACCGCCAGCTCATAGCTGCCGCTACCGGCAATGCCGTGGAAGGGGAGGACGCTGGACAGCTCCGCCCCCGTAACCCCGAGCAGGATCTCCCAAGGTTCTGCTTCCAGGAAATACCGCAGCACCAGCGCGAAGGCGAGGAGCTTGCTGATCCAGATGAGCGCCGTCCACAGGTAAATACGCAGTGCCTTTGGAGCGGATGCCGGAGCGGCGTCGATCATCAGGCAGAACGCCTTTCCAAGCCGGCCCTGTCCACTCGGCTGGCGGTGGCCTAGACGGCCTATGATCGGCAGCAGCAGCCACAGCAGCACGGCCAGGGACCAGAGCCAGGTCGGGTAGCGAAGCGCGAGAATGAGGATGCCCATCAGGCCCAGGAAATGCAGATCCAGTAGTCGAATCCAGATCAGGGACGCGGTGGCGGTAAGGAAACCGTAACCAAAGTAGCGTTCCATGAGCCACGGAAAGAGCAGTTCCCCCGCCCGCATTGGCAACAGATTGTTGGCCGTGGTGTGCAAGACCGAAAGTCTCAGTACGACAGGGAAGCGTCCCCGGAGCCGCGGCCGAAAGTAATCATGGATTCTTATCCCACGCAGGCAATAGCTCAAGACCGTAAGTGTGATCGGGGGCAGCAGCTCAACCGGGGTCAGTGCCTGCCAGGGGGTTAGTACGGGTCCCCAACCCAGCGTGAGTGCCACGCTGGCGACCACTATGGCTAGCAGGATGCCGCCGAGACCCCAGTCCCGGGCCCGTCCAATCCAGGGTTCGGAATCCCGAAATATCCGTGGTGTCACGCCTGGAAACAATTAGTCTACCGGGTAGATTGGAGCAACCGGGGAATCTTCATATACTCACTCGGCAGGTAGTTTATCGCCTTACTCCAGGAAGCAGGTCTGCCGTCTAATGCCATGCAGAACCCAGACATATCGCTGGATGAAATTGCCCGTGTAGAAGAATGGCTCGATACTGTCTAGCATAAGGAGACATACATGATTGCAGTCATTTCTGAAGTATATCCGAATATCAAGGTCCTTATCCTCTAGCACCTAGAGGTATGATTAAGGCGACTAGGTCCTGTTGACATGTAGGAGAGTCCACACAGCGGACCCTGCAATAATCAAATAGTTAGCATAGGGCACGCTGTGCGGACCACTTGGGTTGTAGCCATTTAATACATAGAAAAACAGTTGGTTATAATAAACTGACTCAGGCCGACCCAGGCCGATTCTCGTTCATTTGCGGCAAAAGAGAATTCCCAGCGCAAGAACTGAACCGATGTTATCGGTATTTCGGTCTTAATGCCCTGCAACCATGAAAGAATATCTGCAAATGGATTAAATGATCTGATTATTTCCCCATGCTCAACCATGCCCCTTACTGCGTGACGCTGGAGCACAGGAGCCAATTCCAGCGATGCGGCTTGCTACCTGTCTGTGCGTTCCTGCATGCAGATATGTGTTCGCCACACCATCTTACCCTTTGCGTCCTTTGCGCCGTCGCGACGGATAAATCGGCGGCTCCCCCGGTGGGCGGGTCTTGAACCTACGGTGTACCCAGAAATACTGCGCCGGCGTGGTTCGGATGCGGGCCTCGATGGTCCGGTTCATTAGAGCCGTGTCCGCCGCCTGATCGTCTGTAGGAAAGGGCTCCAACGGTGGGTCGAACGTCAGCTCCAGTCCGCGGCCCCAGGGCAGATAGCGGGTGTGGATCGGGATCACTTGGGCCTTGCTGAGGCGTGCGAATCGGTTCAGCATGGGAACCGTGGCGGTAGGTGTACCGCAAAAGGGTACGAAGATACCGCGACGGCCCGGATCTTGATCGGGCAGATAGAACAAGGGGGTGCCCTTGTAGATCTCTCGTACCATCCGACGCAGGTTGTCGCTGCGCTCTACTGAGACTGCACCGAAACGAGAACGGCCCCGGTGCATCTGATCGTCGATAACTGGGTTGCGGATCTTTTGGTACATGTACATTCCGGGGTGAACCAAAGCAGCAGAGGCGACACCGCCCAGCTCCAATCCCACGAAGTGGGGCACCATGACGATGAGGTTGCGCCCATTTCGGAGCGGCCCATCGACCCGTTCTCGGTGCCGAAACTTGACGATCCGCCCCAGCCTGCGTCGGGAGCTTACCCACACTAATCCCTGGGTGCAGGCAGCGACCCCTAGGTAGCCGAAGTGCAAGGCTGTAAGCTTTCTCTGCGCCCGGTCTGTCAGGTCCGGAAAACAGAGCGCGAGGTTGCGCAAAGCCACGCGCCGACGGGTACCCACGAGGAAATATCCCAAATACCCGATTCCCATCCCTAAGGCCCAGAGCAGGGGAAACGGCAGAAGCCCGATGAGACAAAAGGCCCCCACCAGCAGCCAGCTGGGCCAGTGGCGTGGGTAGAGGAGGCGTCGGTCCAAAACTAGGTACCCTGCTGGTACAGATGCGCTCAATTACCGATAACATATGGATAGAGCCGTAGTGTGGGTTTTGTTTTAACTACGAATCACACACATCAACGGCAACCGCCTCCATGGGCGCAAACAACCCAATTCGCGTGGATTCGCGTGATTCGGAGTTTGACCCGCAGACCTTGCCATGGTTGTGTTGAAGTCGTCAATACAGGTTATTTCCATATGTTATAACTAGAGAGGTTAATGTGACGGTTCAGAAGCATTTTCGGTCTAAATATCAACACGACCTAATGCTTGATCGTGAAGAAGATGTCGCCGCCTTGAGCGTCGCCAGTCTCGGCCTGTAACTCAATCCAGTCGTTGAGATCATAGTGCAGCTTGAGCTTATCGGACTCGTTGCCCAGGCTGTAGTCATACTCTGCGAATATCTTGGGCGCGATATAGGTGCCCAAGGAGATGGACTGGTCCGGTTGCCCCTCACCACCGCGTTTTGGGGGAATGCCGGTCAGCAGGTATTTGGTGACTTCCGACTGGGACAGACCGGGATCGGTCGCGGAGAAAAAGGTTAGCTTCGGATTCCTGATGGTACCGAATACCCGCAGCCCGGCGCTGATGTCCCCGCCTTCGCGCTGGGCCGTGAGTATCAGATGCGGATTGTCGATGGGCGATCTGGCGTAGCTCAGGAACCCTTGCTCAATAGTGAGCGGGGTACCGATGTCTGCACTCAGGGACCCAACGACGGAGATGCGGTAGGTGCCTTCGACGACCTCCAGCTGGCCATCTCCCAGGAGGTCTTTTCCTGGTTCCTGGAGAACGGCCAGCTTGCCCTTTATGGTACCTTCCAGACCAAAGGCATCAACGGTTACCTGATCGCCCAGCACCAGCCGCAGGTCCATACTCGTGGCGTAACGGGACTGCTCCTCCTGCATCTCGGAGAGGATAACCACGTTCAATGATGGCGAAACCACGCCTGCGGGTAGGGTGCGGGGCCGGATGCGGGCCTCGGGCACTGTTACCGTACCAGTCAGCTTGGTTCCCGTCGGCCCGATCTCGACCTGGAGGTCGGGCGTGGCCAGGACGAAATACTCCTTGGAATCTGCGAGCGTGAGCTGCTTGCCCTTGGTGCCAATATGGGTAATCAGGCCTGCGGTGCCCAGCCGGGTGCTGCCCTCGAGCTCCAGACGGCCCTTGCCGGCCTTGAGGCCGCCGCGGTAGTCGATGCGGCCGGGCCCCTTGGGCTGGACGTCGAATGTCAGATCTGCGACCTTGAGGCCGATGAGGGGCACCTGGAGCCCGCCGCCTGCTACCCTAGCAGAACCGCTGAGAGCCGGCTTGGCGAGGGTTCCCCCGAGCCTGAAATCCGCGTTCAGATTGCCGGTCACATGCGTGATGTCCGGGACCAGGTGCGAGATGAGGCCCAAATCCTTGATCTGCGCCTGCACGTTCCCTCGCAGGGGTTGCTGCTGAGGTACCGGTTGTGCGAGGCTCCAGCCGGGCAGGGAGGTAACAGCGGAAAGCTGGCCTAGGCCTTTCAAGGGGACCGCGAGCTTGGCCTGTAGACCCCCCCTACCCGCATCGACGGCGAGATTTGCGGAGGTGAAGTTTAGCAGCTCAGAGTATGCCTCGTCTTTACCGTGCAGGATGCCGAGCACCCCCTTGGCTATTTGCACCTTGGCGTTGCCGGTGAGTATCTCGCTCGCTGCTTGGAAATCCGCCTTGGCCCTGGCCTCACCCGCCAAGATCAGGTCTTCGGGAATGAACCCCTTGAACAGATCGAAGGTCAGGCGGTCCAGATCAAGCACCACCTCCCGGTGCCCTGCCTCCGGTTGCGTAAAGCGCACGCAGCCCCCTGAGCCGGCTTCCTCGCGGATGCAGACTGGACCCGCACTGATCTGGGTCCCGGCTAGGGTGATGGGAGCGGCCTGCTGCAACCACCAGTTGCCGAATTTCCGGGTGCGGAGCTCCATTTCTTCTAACCGGCCCGCATAGGCATTGTTGCCTTTCAGGCTGCCGGTGGCCTTGAGGTCCAGATCCAAGGGCGCACCGGTAATCTGTGCGGACAGGTAGTGCGTGCCTATGTCGCCGCTGCCCTGAATGTGTAGTCTGTCGAAGACCATCCCACCCGCTATTAGGTCCTGTCCGGTGAGGTCAATCTTCAGTGGCCCACCCGGTGCTAAATCGACCTGGGCGGTGCCTTTCAGGCTCCGGATGTTCTGCCCCGCCACGGCGACATCATCAGCAGCTAGATCGAGCTTCACCGCCGGTGCCGCGAGGGTGCCGGTTGCGGTTCCATCCACCTGTATGCGGCCCAGGGCGTCGGGCAGCAGACTCTTGAGATCCGGCGAACTAATGTTTACCGTTAGGTTCAGTCGCTTGCCCACCGAGCCAGCGGCATGCAGGTGGCTAGGACCCGATGCGATGCGCAGCGCGTCGACCCTAAGCTTGGTACCCTGCATTCGTATCTCGGCCGCGGCGTCTACCGGATAGCCCCGCAGCTTACCGGTAAGGGAGGCTACTTGGACGCTGAGCTCGGGACCCCCGTCCGCCAGCTTACCTGTACTCAAGATGCGCCCGTCTAAAACGCCACTCCACTCGGGCCATTGCCGACCAGGATCCAGGTCCACGACTGTGAGCTCCGCGTCCCAGGTCACCACTGGGGCCCAGGTCACATCTGCCATGGCTTGGAGATATCCACCCAAGGTGTCCAGACGCAAGCTCTGGATCCGGGTGCCCTTGAAGTTGCCGTGGCCCCTGAACGCGAGGGTCGCTGTGGGCAGGGTCTCGCTCTTGGTCTCGATTTCCAGGTCGTACCCGAAGGTATCCGGGTTGCCCTCGCTGGTCAGCTTGAGCCCGACCCGTGCCGGCAGTTGCGGCCACTGAGTGCCAGGGTTGAGCTCGTCCGCGACCAAGTTGAATGCCCAACTCGGCTTCGGCGACCAAGTGACCTGGCCCTTAGTCTCGATCGTTCCGTCTAGGGTTTCAATCCGCAGCTTGTCGATCTGTGCGGTCTCCCGATTGCTTGTCCCTATCAGCCGCAGCTTTGCCGCGGGGAGATCTCGGCCCCAAACCTCGGAGGAGATGTGGTAGTCGAGTGCATCCAGGGTTCCACGGGCTAGGAGCATGCCCTGTCCGGATTTGGCAACAGGCTCTCCGATCAGGGGCCAGCGTAGCCCCTCCCAATCGGCCTGTAGATCGACCTTGCCCAGGGGGGCCGAGAGGTCCAATTCCCCGCTGGCGGTAAACCGGGCACCGGATTTGTGCTCGGTCAGCTTGAGATCCGCGATATCGATAACCCCGTCCCGCCAACCGATGTCTAATGTAGCCTGAAAGCGTCCGAGATCAGGCAAATTCGGTACCGCGCCGACCAGGTTCCCTTGTATCCGGGCGTCGTCGAGGTGGCCGTTGGTAGTTAGGGTTCCGCTCAGCTCCAGCGCCGGCAGATCGGTCCGGAGTGCGTGTAGATCGACCCCTCGGATGCGTACCTTGCCAGCCCAGCGAAGTCGATCCAGGATCCCTGGGACTAGGGCTTGGAGCTCGGCCTGTGCAGATCCCGTCAGCGCGTGTTTCACCTGTAGCATCTTGAGGTCACCACCGATCGTCACCGTGCCGGCCAGCGCCAATGTTGGCTCCCGGGTCAGATTCCAGGTCAGTCCCAGTGCCAGCGGATAGTCGCCGGTCAGGTCCACTTCGCCCTGGGCGCCAGCCTGCAGTTGCAGCTCTGGAAGGGCGAGGGTCAGCCCCTTCAAGGTAACCTGGGTACCCGACCAGTGTGCGGCCAGCTCAATCCGGTCGATGTGGAAGCGGGTGTCCTTATCCAGGGTGCCGATGCTCAGCCGTTCAACTAAGGCCTGCTCCAGATCCAGCTCGAACCCTTGAAGCAGGCGGATCTCCGGCAGCTTAACAGGACCGAGCGCCGGTTCTTCATCCTTGGAAGGGGTGATCGCGATGTCCAACTCACGTGTGCTGAGCTTGGAGATCCGGAGGGTGCGGGTAGTCAGGGCCGCTAGGGGATTCCAACGCAGATCCAGGTCGCTGAATCTCAGAGCCACACCAGGGATCCGAATGCTCAGGTCCTTGATGTGCAGAGCACCCAGGATGCGACCCTTGGCCTGCCTCACCTGGAACAGGTCTGGTGCCAACTCTTCCACTAGGGAGAGGGTAACCCGCAACCCGCTCTGGGTGCCCAGTACCCAGAAGACTATCAGCAGGAGCAGCAGAAGCGTCTGCAACAGGGACGTGAATGGGACCCGTAGGACCCCCGGCGACCGGATTCTGCCGCAACTGGAGGTGACGCCTCCGGTGGGTCGGCGGCCTGATTGGTTGTCTGAGTGGTATCCGGATCCTGGGTGGTCTCGTTCATGGGTCCGGACTGAGGGCCGTTGACAGTTATCCGTCATGCGTCATCAAGTAACCGGAGTATCGCCAGTTTGGAAAGTCCAACCGATACAGCAGTGGTCTCAATGGATCTACCCTATTGTAGTACAGAGATCTGACGAGGGTTTTCTTTCTTCCTCGCGTCTCTCCGCAACTCCTTCCCTCCAGTCCTGCCTGTCGGGCATCCTTGATCATGTCCGACTCGGAACGGGCATAATCGGTGTGCTCGTCGAACCTTCTGCGCTTCTTTTCATCTATCCTCAGATAATCGAATTTTTCCTTTAGCGCCCCGGTGCCGGAGGCGGCGAATTCGTCTGGGACCTCGTTGGTCTTGAAGGCATAGACCCACTGATCCAGGTCGTCCCGGACCACGTCCGTAAAGTGTTTCAGGGAGGTCAGATAGTACTCGGGAAAGATATTGGTCTCACCGATGCGAATCTGGTCGCCGACTAGGAATTTTTTCAAGGCCACAGGATTGTGGGTGTGGAACCCCGTGAACTCGGTCTTGCCGTGGTAAATGTAGTCATCACCATCCCGGCTGACCTCGAAATAGAGGAGGCTGATGGAGTATACCTTCTTGAGATTAGTGTAGGACTCGCCCAGCTTCAAGGTCTCGACCATGGCCCGTGCCGTAGGCCAAGCGCCTCAAGGGTGTTCGGAAACCGCGGTTTGCGGGCACCGTCCTGGGAAATCCCATGGATGGAACTTTGACCACCTTGGTTGCGGTTGTAAAGTCGGGCCAATGAGACGGGGCTGCCTCGTTCATAGGTCCGGGCCGATCACGATATGGAGGCGGGCCGGGCTACCATCCTTGGTCAGCGCGAAGGCCGCATCCAGGCGAATCTGCCCGAGGGGCGAGCGCCAACGGATCCCGAGGCCGGCACCGACCTCTACCTGGCAGGTGAAATCCGGGTCGAAGGCATTGCCGAAATCCGTGAAGATGGCTCCACTCCAGTTGCCCTTGATGCGGCGCTCGAGCTCCAAACTCCCCACTGCCAGGTAGCGGCCGCCAATGGCCTCGTTGGTAGCGAGGTCGCCGGGACCCAGCACATCCAGGGCCCAGCCGCGGATGCTGTTGTCACCGCCGGCAAAGTAGCGGCGGCTAGCGGGCAGGTTGAAGACACTGTTGGTCCAGGTTGCCCCCAAATCCGAGCGGGCGATGAAACGGTAATTATCGAGAAAACTCTTTATCCACTTGACGCGTGCGTTCCCGCTCAGGTAAGAGGCGGGGGAGATCAGCCCCTGGGTGGTGCCGAGGAGAGCGAATTTGATCCGATAGCCAGTGGTGGTGTAAACGGGGTCGTCGGTGACCGTCTTGGACCAAGTGATGTTGGGTACCAGATCGTTGATCAACTCAGCAGCGTCTGCAGCGACCTCGAATTGTTCCCGCCGGTAGTCGATACCGGCGGTACGCCGCCAGCCACCCAGAGTGACCACTGAGTGGGCGATTTGCAGGGTCTGGGTGTTCCCCTTCCGGCTCGCGATGTTGTAGGAGCGCAGGTCGGGGCGGATGGTGATGTAGTCGCGTAGGGGATTTCCGATAGGAATCCGGTAATCACCTTTTATCCTCTGAAACGGTTGCGAAATATTGGTTCCCAGCTTGAAAGTGTGACCCCACCGGGTCAGGTAACGGCGGCGCCACTCCAGGGTTACGCGAGAACCCACGTCGGTGGCGTAACCGAAACCGAGGCGGTGCTTGTTGGCCTTGTTGGGGGTAGCGATCACCTCGATGGGGATGGTCCGGTCCTCCTCGGCTTTTCCCTTGCGCGGGACGATCTCTACCCGCTCGTAGTACTCCGTCCCAAGCAGGTTGCCCTGGAGGGTCAGCAGCTTCTCCGGGTCGTAGTGAGTTCCGGGTTGAAATCCGACGAACCGCGCGAGATGACGGTCGTCAAGCAGGTCCTGGGTGAAACTCACGTCGCCCAGGTAGTAACGGGGACCGGTCTCGAGGTGGAACTGGATGATGGCCTCGTAGTTGTCCAGGTCGATCAGGGCCCGATTGAGGGTCAGCTTATAATCCAAATAGCCGTTCTGGGCGGCCAGACTGCGGATATGATCACTGGCCTTGTCGTACTCCGAATGCAGCAGCACATGCCCTGGTTGCATGGGAAATTCTTCAGGGAAAATCGGATCCTCGGCACCTGGACCCATGATGCGGTAGTCGACGGATTCCTTCGCCGGGCCGACCCGAACGGGCTCGCCCGGAACCACTTGGTAACGGACTACCCAGACCCCACCTTCGGCCTCTGGTTTGGTCAAGGCACCCTTACCGTCACCGTTCACCACCTTTGCCCGGTAGAGACCGAATGGCGCCAATGCCTTGCGGATCTGATCAGGGGCCCGTCGATGTAGGGCCTTGAGCCGTGCCACCGAGAGATCCTTGTCCTTGCGTTCCTGATAGATTCCGAGCAGTGCTAGCACGTATTTCTCGTACTCACCGGTCAGCCCCTCGACCTGCACTTCGAGCTTGAACGCCTGCACCCCATGAGTCATGGAGAAGAGTAAGAGAGCGGGCAGGAGTCGCAGAGCCGAACGCATTGATGAAACCTTGAAACATAATACGGCAGTGCCGAAGCATCGATAACATCGGTCCTACCGTCGAGAATTACTTTTTTCCGCTTTAATAGGAGGTTATTTTGTGGTGTAGCGGCAAATTTACCTCAGTACCACCCGGAATCCGCAGTGCTCGACCTGGGTGCTGGGTTGACCGGAGGCTACTTGCTTGCCGCCTCTTCGGGTTGGGCCACGCATCCGTCTTAAACACAAGCGTTGTGGCCAGAGGAAAACGCTGTCGCCGCAGTGCGAACGAAACCCGGCCTCCAGGTCCCCAACCACCGCTGGTGGTAACGTACGCGCCTGGGATCTGAATCAGACTGCACTGTTTAAGAGGGTGCACTCCGAAGCAGTTCGGAATCCATAAAGAGCCCTAATCGTAAATCCTCTTCCGTGCATACCTCCGTTCTCTTGTGGATGCCTTATGTGCCCTGTTTGTCATGCTAACCACCAGTAATAAGGCCAAGTTCGTATCAGTGAAAGCACTCGCCATTAAAGATTATTACCTTTTAGGATTCCTTTCCGCGTGAATCAACTCGGATAGGATTTTCTGCAATGCCAGAATCTCCTCATGCAGGACCTGCTCCTCTACCCTGACGGACGAGGTGTCCTCATGGATATCCTGTTCGCTGTGCTCCTGGTTTGTGCACCAGGGTATGCATGGATTGCATGGTATCGACTAATGATGCTGACGAACAGGTTGAGCACGGTGAAGGTGGTCACCAGGATGGAGGGGATGAAGAACAGCACGCAGAACTGCGAGCGGACTGCTGGCGGGGATCAGGGCGGATCCCTACGACCACGAAATCGGAGACGTTCCAAGGAACGCGAAAGAAGCTCAGACACCGGGCATAAAGCTTGAATCCGATCTCGACGACGGACAACGGCAAGGAAACAGCAAGGATACCGTGATCAAGCAGACTCGGAAGTCTGCCGAGCCGTTCCATTGCCGACTGGGAGATCTCTAGCCCGAGAATAACGGCGTTGAGCACGATGATGTTGTTGACCTTTAGAGGGCCCACCCGGCGGGTCCTCCAGCCAATCATTTGATTGGCTGGAGGACAACCTGAATCCGTGAGGTCAACGCTAAGGTCGAATTTGACTAGATGGTTTTTCTGAATGCCATGGGCAACCTTCTTAGACTCATTGATGTTGAGGGCGGCGACCGCCCTGAACAGGTGATAGCCCCGGTATTCAGGGAAAAACTCCGGAAACCGCTCATAAATCCTTTATGAGGAACTTACGCATAGCGTCTACTCGGAGGGTGCTCTCGACCTTAACCACTAACAGAGCATCCCCGTTCACCAGTAGCAGGTTGATCTCCAGCTGCGTCCTACTTCGGTGTATCCGGGCTGCGGTTGACCGCGGTTCCCCACGTCTGGAACAGCTCGACTACCCCAGGTTGTACTAAGGCTTCAATCAACCGGTCACACTGACTGGTAGAGATCTCCTGAGTTATACGGGCCTGCGTGGAGAGAACCGCGATCTCGCGCCGGATTTCCTCGAAATGCCGGTCAAGATGCTGGCTAGTCTCATCAAGACGCCAGGTCGATTTCCCGGAACAGGTCCCAGGCCGACCCGACGGCTTATTGTATCCCGAGTTGGATCATGATTCTTCACCTTCAGGGCAATCTATGCCGATTGCGACCGAGCAGCGTGGATCGCAGCGAAATATTCTATTCACGTGTAACGGGTATAGATAGCTCCCGATAGGGAGGGTCAGCCGACGGCTACGAAACGCGCCGCCCCGAACAGCGGTGCCCGCTGCTCAAGGATGACCTTGACCGGCATGCGCTGCATCAGCGCGGTCATGGGGCCTTTGCCGAAAAATGCCGCGAGGAAGGGGCCCCGGCGCAGCAGATCAAGATTCTTGGGGGCAATGCCACCGCCCAGATAGATACCTCCGATGGCCATATGCTTGAGGGCTAGGTTACCCGTCTCGCGACCATAGAAGTCCATGAATCGCTGCATGGTCTCCACACAGACGGGGCAGGACTCGTCCGCAGCCGCAGCCGCGATAGCCGCCGGCTTGGCCTCGACTGTCACTTCCCCTACCGGATCCGAACTGCTAGGGCCATGCCGTTCCCGCAAAAAATCGTAGATATCCGCGATCCCTATCCCCGAGACCACACGCTCCCAGCTTACATAGCCATAACGTCCCTGGAGCCTGAGCAACAGCGCCAATTCCCAGTCGTCACGGGGGGCAAAATCCGCGTGGCCACCCTGGGTTGCGAATGGTCTGTGGCAGGTTCCATCCCAGTATAGACCCGCTTCCCCCAGCCCGGTCCCGGCCGCCGCCACACAGGCATTGCCTCCCGGGTCCGGCTCGCCAGGGTGGAGCACCTCGATGTCGCCGGGACCCAGGGCGGCAATACCCCAAGCCATGGCTTCCAGGTCGTTGATCAGGCGCACCATGCGCAGACCCAGCGCCTGTTCCAGGTGCCGCGCACTCGGGGCCCAAGAGAGGTTGGTGATCTCACTATGGTCATCCTGGACCGGTCCGGCCACGGCCAAGGCCGCGGTCTCACAAACCCTGCCCGTCTCCGCAAAAAAGCGGGCGACCACCTCCTCCAGGGAGGCGAAATCACGGCTGGCATAGCGCCGCTCGTCGATCAGACGGATGCCGACGGTATCCGTCTCGGCAATTGCCAGGACAGTTTTAGTGCCGCCGATATCCCCCGCCAATATCTGCATGGCCTCAACTCCCGGCCCTAGATCATAGTGGGTGCCGGACCCAGCACCTAAGCAAATTAGGTACTTGCCGATCAGGTTTGCAATAGGTCACAAATCATAGCAGGCACTTTGCGTGCGGTGAATCGGTAATGTCTGCTGTGGGGCACATGCATATAAATTTCTTGTCGATCAATAAGCGGACCGAAGCGCCGCCCTACCTGTAGGTAACCAGGGGTACTAAGGTCATGTTCTCAGAAAGCTTCCACACATTCACCCGATTGCAATCGTTCGTCGGCAATGGTGCGACTGACACTCAACTTTGCCGTTCTTTCAGAACATCCTCGGTTCCGTCGGATGCTGGCATACTTAACTTGTAACGTGGGCTCTGGACTGCGCACCCAAGCGTGGAGAGTTGCAAAGATGTTTGGAAGTCTAAGTGACTACGAAAGCGACCTGTTCTATGGTTTCAGGCACCTCTAGCGAGAGGTGGATAAACTGTTCGGCTCCCGGACCTGGCCTTCTGGTATCCGTGCCCGTTGCGTGGGGCACTTATCCCTCCGTCAACGTTGAAAGGAACCAGCGACGCTGCCAACGTCTATCTGTTCACCACAGGCTCCGACACGAAGGTGTTGGATACTTCCATTTAACAGAATCTGTTCACCATAGCTGGTGGGCGCAAGATGGACACCCTGGAGAACATCAACTACTATCGCCCGGGAATGCTTCGGCGTCCCCTTATCGGCGTGTGACCTCGTCGCCAGAGGACACGGATCGCGGATCACAGAACGAGTCGATGCCCGCTACCTGGATGGGGTATCACGCGTTTCGGTGCAGTGGTGTGGGGTCTCCAGGCTGCGCCGAATCCAAGTGGAGTGAATGGGGGAAACGCGAGTGATGACCAAGAAGCTAACCTGGTAACCCCTGAATCTACACGGGCGCTGGAATCGAATACAAGCATTTTCGGGGATGCTTGAGGGCATCACGCTAGAGGCCGCTGGAGGCGGGTATGCAGCGTCTCCAGGGATCAGCTCCGGCTATACTCTGGCTATAGGTGGACAGGGAATTCTTGCTTGTCTAGGGTGATGTCCATCTCGACGCGCCGGAAGGGATGGAAGCCCTCTATGCCGACATCTGTGCGACCCGCTACAAGCTGCAGCTTCGCCACTTAAGTCGCGAGCTGGAAACTGAAGCGTGGTTGACGCCAGCCTCAAGGGCGGTGTCTCTGACTGCATATACCGGAGTGCACCGAAGTACGCCCACGCAAGATTGAGGTGCGGGTTGCCTAAGCGCAGCAAGGGCGTAACCAGAATCTAACGATACAGGGAAGTCTGGAGCGGTATTAATACTCCTGAAACCGGATTAGGATCTGCCGACATTTAGAAAGTCAGCGCTTCGAACCCAATAATAATCAAACTGTTAGCGTAGGTCCAGCTGTGCGGATTACTCGGGTATTACGGCTTTCTAACATCTGAAAACAGTCAATTGTAGTTAAATGTCAATAGAAACCTAGAAAACGGCGTCGCTTCTTCACCGTCACAATTCGGAAGTAAAATCGGCGGTCACACGGCTTGTTCAGCCCCTTACCACGTCATTCCGGCGGGGATTATCGGAATCCAGTGCCATGGATGGCAAAAACAATGGAAGGTTGAACCATTACGGGTAGTAGTTAAAGTTTAAATGGAAACATCGCCAGGAGCAGTGTGTTGGACACGCTACGTGTGTACTCCCTCTCCTCCTATGGAGAGGGCCTGCCCCAAGCGCAGCGAGGGGCAGGGGTACCGGCAATAGCGGTGGCCAGTACCAAGCGCTTGTTCCGGGTCATCTGTTTCCTCCGCACCATCTCGCCGAGCATGGACCCGAACATCACGGTCCGCCCAAATATACCTGTTGCACATGGGTTTTGTGGAAAGCGAGGTGCGTCGATCATGCCCGAGAGCAAGGTGCGACGGGATGGAATAGCCACACTCTATTGAAACGGTAAATCCGATAGGATTCACGGGCATGCGGGATTGTACGCTCTACGCCGGAAGGCAGAGTCGGATAGCGCGGCCTTTCGGTGCAACACTGCTATCGGGATGTGGACGGCATGCATCGCGGCGGAAAATCCATGTGTGACGAGTATGAAAGATTACTGCTACAGAGGCAAATCGAATTTTGATTATAATCGACCATTGGCACCCAGCGGCATGTCCGCCGGATTTGTCTCCAGGTGAGCTGCATCTGTGGAAAATCTGCACCGGATGCGAGAAGGTGCCGCTTGCACGGCTGTGGCCGCTATTGTCTTCGCGGGAGGCCGAACGGGCTGCGAAACTGGGATTCGACCACCACCGCGCACGCTATGTACGCGCCCAAGCCGGGCTGCGTATGATCCTGTCCGGTTACCTTGGCATTGAACCCGAGGCGATTGGATTTCAGTACGGGGAGGCGGGAAAACCTTTTCTCGAAGATACCCTCTCCTGCCTCGAATTCAACCTGACGAACAGCGGTGATCTGGCCCTGGTAGCCCTTTCCACGGGGGTGCCGGTCGGTGTCGACTGCGAGCAGATACGGGACCGTTGGGATGTGGTTGCCATTGCTGACAGGATGTTCACCCCCGAGCAGACGGCTCGAATCGCTAGCGCGGCTCCGGAAGATCGGCTGCGGCAGTTTCACATTGCCTGGACGGCCCTCGAAGCGGAGGCCAAAGCAGATGGCCGTGGTCTCCTCGGTCGTCACCGACCGGCGGCACAGGCTGCCCTGCGGATTGAGCACTGCGTACCCGAGCCTGGATTCGTCGCCGCCGTGGCGCGCGAACGGTTGCCGCCGGTGGGGGATTGGATCACCATGACCTTGGATGCTGGTTTATATCCCGTCACCCATAAATCGTTCGGTGCCATACATATCGGGGCCGGCGTGTATAAATTTCCATTCGATTGCATACTAGCGACTATGCGCTATGCTTTTGGGGTCACGGGCGGTCGTTGCCGGATCTGAAATGTTGCCTATGAACCCAGGCACATCTCAACATGCACCGCTTCCCAACGGTTCGGATTTCATGGGGTCCGGTATCACCCGGACTTTGGTATTCGGCACCTTCGGCATCATTTATCGTGCTGAGGGATATATGCTTAAAGATCCAGTTACCGTCAAGGAATTTTTCCGCGGGATATTGCTGATCGCGTCGACACTGAGCAGGTTACGCTGAAGCAGGATCATGTATGGAAAGTAGACGGATATCTCAGCCTTGCTGCGACCCTGTTCTAACGCACTTACCGGCCGCAAGCCGGGACGATGCGGAGCCGGTACACGGACGGCTTCTTACGCGGCATTGATGAGGCCTTGGGGCCGAATTGCCTGGAACGTCCCCAATCCATCGCTGAGTAGCGTTCGTCATTGGGCCTGAGGGCCGGGATCGCGGAGTACGACTGATCCGCCCGAGACGCGGTATCAGAAACAACCATCATCATGCTGAAACCGGAGCCTGACTGGCACCAGCAAACGGAGTCGGCGGATTTGCCTACGGTTGGCCTGTCCACTCCCCCGAACCCGGAAGCCGCAGACCAGTCGTTTGCCGTAGATCCGAGCCGCCCCGATCCGTCTGGTGGCGAGCCGCAGTCCTCCAAGCGCATCGGCTTCTTGGTTGTGGATCGGATCAAAGGGTGAACAGGGCAACTTCCGGGCTAGGCCCGGAACCACCACCGACGCCTATAGCCTAAGACCCTAGGGCGTGTTGCCATTTAACCTATAAACGCTTTTGAGTCATCGAGTTAGCCCCCCCAGTTATTCTTCGAATTGCTTGTAAAGTCAATGCACCACCGTAAATGCCAACACAACCTAGCACTGCGAATAGCTCCAAACAGCTCCAGTCTTTTCGGGCTATCGGTATTGTGATAGCACTGCTTATTCTGCTCCGTAAAGGCCGCATCCGTACCGTTCAGACAAGATTTGGATCGGACTTTGGGATGACACAAACTCGTTGGAGCCATCCGTCGTTGGGGATGGCTCGTCTGTTTGCATTACTCAATAACAACCGTGCACTTTCCCTTCCTTAGCCGCGCGTGCAGGTGGAGCACGGTCGATACTATTCATCTGGAGGTGCAGGGCCTCCACGAGGGATTGCCCGTGGTTGATGACTTGACGGTGGAATAAATCGGGTGAATTTATCGGCGGCTATAGTCAGTCGCCGGCGGAAAGGAGATAGCAGTGACGAACCATGCCGTTGAAGACATCCTCGCCACCGCAGCTGGCAGCGGATTTACAAGCATTCGACACCACCAGGCGCGCATCTCCCCACTTGAGCACATTTCGTAAGCCAGTAATCCCAACCTAATCCGCCCTTCCTGCATTGGGATCGGTGAAGGCAAGAAAGCCCTTGGGCTCATCATGGCAGTAGAAGCTGCAAATCCACATCACCCAGGGGTTACCTCCGCGGGCGTGGGAGACCCTGCGACATCGCCTGCCGCGCCCAACCGGAGTTGCCATGGTTGCCGAAGTGACAGGCCCGATTGCAACGCGGGCAGCGAATATCGCACCCGCTCAGCACAGCATCCACGGGCCGCTCGCATAGTGTGCGCAACAGCTTCAGTTCATTCAGCCGCGTGATCTCGGTTGCATTGAAAGGCGCGTACGAGACGATCATTATCGTTCAGGTCGAGTGCCCGCTCGAATAAGCTAGGCTGGTCAGCCCTGAAAGGCAATGGTTCCAGGTCTTGCTCGACCTCGCCGATGACCTTGGAACGGGCTTGCAGCGTCAGAGACCAAGTCTGCGGGTCCAGTTCCAGAGCAATGCGAAACTCAGTTGCATCCATAGACCATTCAAGCTCGAATCACATTCTGCTCAGACGGGTTCCGGTTCAGACAGCGTCGGGGGATCCTTTGATCGTAAAGATCTGCGTCAGCTGATTGCCCAGTGCGGTTCTGGTATTTATGCCAGCATCGGCCTTGAAGCCAGGCACGGCGAGATTGATTCCCAAGCTTGCCTTACCGCCTTCAGCCTTATCCCGGCTTGAAACGACTTAAGGCGGTGGACCTCAATCCCATCGATGAAAAGGCTAGGTTCTTACCCGTGGTGTCGGTCAGCAGGTCACTCTTGAATTTGCTCGACCAGATCAACCAAGGAGATCAGTTTCAGCTGCTCACTCACGGATCTTTTTCCTTAGTCGTTAGGCATGTTCGGGGGTACCACTTTCCAACAGGCGTTGCATAAGTGCTAGCGTTGGGGACTAAACCGGATTGGAGGAATGCCCGACGCTGAGACAGGATGCTGCCAATATTTTTTCGCTCGTCCATACCCAGCAATGTCCGGACAGCGTAGCGCCGCACGGCCGCCCACAATAAGCACGCCTCAGAGATTGGCATGTGTAGCCTGGACTTTAACAAGGGATACGTAGGCGTCATTCGGCGATTTGCCAGTAAGGCACTGAGCATCTCCCGTGCCCAAACGCGTAACCCCTACACCAATTCCTCGACGTGAAGTCTGGAGAAATCCACCCCGGAGGAAAGGCGTAGGCGCTCGGTTATAATGGAACAGCTTCTCCAGATTCGGTTGCCCGGCCACGAGCAGGGTCTGGAGTATCCCATCCACCTTGGGTCGAGGATTGGGTGATCTAGGAAGGGTATATGGTGCAAGCCAGCATGCCCATGAGACCGGTACCGACGGCCAAGCTGTGGAAGGCCACCCAGAGCCAGTGGATATCCGAGCTGCGGAATAAGCGGCTTGAGCCCTATCGTTGCCCGTTAGCCTGACCATCCAGGCTCGATGGTCTAGAAAATTCGAAGGCCCTCGGAGCTAGGTCGGGTGCAAAATCCACACGGCTATCTCAATTTAAAGTATCCTTAAGCAACTCTACTTTGTCACATTCCAACGTGGCCAAGTATCTCACTCAACCCACTATTCTAGCGAGGCGAGATAGAGCCAAGGCAAAATAATTAAAACCCCATCTTCTCGAAGAAGCTCTTGACGCCATCAAGCCAGGATGTAGAGTGGGGGCTGTGTTTGTCGCCACCGGCCTGGACTGCTTCGTCGAGTTCGCGCAATAGTTCTTTTTGGCGTTCGGTCAGGTTTACCGGCGTCTCGACGACCACGCGGCAAATGAGGTCGCCTACGACCCCACCACGCACCGGTTTCACGCCCTTGCCGCGCATTCGGAACATCTTCCCGGTCTGGGTCCCGGCCGGGATCTTGAGCATGGCTTTTCCGTTCAGGGTTGGCACTTGGAGCTCACCACCGAGGGCGGCGGTGACAAAGCCGATGGGTACCTCGCAGAACAGGTGACTATCCTCGCGCGTAAAGATAGGGTGCGCTTCGACCAGGACCTGAACGTAAAGATCCCCCGGTGGTCCACCCCGCTCTCCTGGCTCGCCTTCGCCGGACAAGCGGATGCGATCGCTGGTATCGACACCCGCTGGGACCTTCACAGAGAGGGTCTTTCTCTCCTTGACTCGGCCCTCGCCCTGGCAGTGGCTACAATGCTCCTCGAGGATAGTGCCTTGGCCACGGCACCGGGGACAGGTCTGCTGTACTGAGAAGAAGCCCTGTTGCATCCGCACCTGACCACCGCCGCCGCAGGTCGGGCAGGCCTTAGCGGAAGTCCCCGGCTTGGCACCACTGCCCACGCAGAATTGGCACTCCACCAAGCTGGGGACGCGGATTTTGACTTCCTTTCCCGCTATCGCCTCTTCCAGGGTAAGGGAAAGGTCATAGTCTAGATCGGCGCCCCGATGCACGCGCCGTCCCCTACTTCGACCCCCACCGCTGAAGATGTCCCCGAACATGTCTCCGAAAATGTCGGAGAAGCCGCCGCTGAATCCCCCAGCCTCGCTGAATCCTCCGCTCGCCTCCACACCAGCATGGCCGAATTGATCGTAGGCCGAGCGTTTCTTGAGATCACCCAGGACCTCATAGGCCTCCTTGGCCTCCTTGAACCTGCGTTCCGCTTCCGCCCCAGGATTACGGTCCGGGTGGTACTTCATGGCGAGGCGCCGGTAGGCCTGCTTCAGGTTGGAGTCGCTGGCGTTGCGGCTGACACCGAGCACCTCATAGTAATCGCGTTTGGTCATGGCTCAAGTCAGGATCTCGATATTTCATCGGAAAGGTGGCGTTCCCACGCTGGAGAGACTGTGAAAGTATTCGCTTTCCTTGATAGAGGTGGGATTAATCCATCATATTTAAGGATAAATTACATGCCAGGTGGGGAGAATGGTAATCCATACTACCTAGTTTAGTTAGGTTGTGTATCCCTGTCCCTTCTTCCCTGAAAGTCCGGTAATATTTTCACAATCTTTGGAGCGTGGGAACGAGTAAAACACGCGGGCCGCGCGGGCAGGCCACCAGGTTGTATTAAGACGCTGGCATGTTCTAAGGAACACAGCGAGCGTTGTTGCGTCGAACGCAACACGTCAAACTTTGCTCCGATGCAGGCAGGCAACGCCCTCTCAGGGTTGGTGGAGCATCCGAGCACAAACGACGCATGGGTGCCTGACACCCATGCGTCACTGTCCACTGATTACCAACGATTGACACTATTTCTTGTCGTCTTTGACCTCTTCGAACTCGGCGTCCACCACATCGTCCTTGTCACCACCGGTACCGTCCCCATTGGCCTTGGGACTCATGCCAGGTCCCGTTGCGCCGCCGGTCGCTCCACCTTGCTGCTGAGCGTAGAGACGCTCAGCCATTTTAGCGGAGGCCTCACCCAGGATCTTGATCTTGCTGTCGATGACGTTCTTGTCTTCCCCCTTCATGGTTTCTTCCAGGTCTTTAATGGCGGACTCGATAGCTGTCTTTTCGCCGGACTCCAGCTTGTCTCCAAGCTGTTCCATGGACTTACGGGTGGCGTGGATCATGGTATCCGCTTGATTGCGGACCGCCACTAATTCGTGGAATCTGTGGTCATCTTCCGCGTGGGCCTCGGCGTCCTTGACCATTCGCTTGATCTCGTCGTCCGAGAGGCCAGACGAGGCCTTGATGACGATGGACTGTTCCTTGCCCGTGGCCTTGTCCTCGGCCGAGACATTGAGGATACCGTTGGCATCAATGTCAAATTTGACCTCGATCTGAGGGACCCCACGGGGGGCTGGGGGGATCTCGGTCAGATCGAACCGACCCAAGGACTTGTTATCGGCTGCGCGTTCGCGCTGCCCCTGCAGCACGTGCACTGTCACCGCAGTCTGATTATCGTCGGCGGTGGAGAATATCTGCTGGGCCGAGGTGGGGATGGTGGTATTCTTCTCAATGAGTTTGGTCATCACCCCGCCCAGGGTCTCAATCCCCAAGTTCAATGGGGTCACGTCGAGCAGCAGGACGTCTTTGACCTCGCCACCGAGCACGCCGCCCTGAGTGGCGGCACCGATGGCCACCGCCTCGTCGGGGTTGACGTCCTTGCGCGGTGCCTTGCCGAAAAAGGCCTCAACCTGTTCCTGGACCTTGGGCATCCGGGTCTGACCGCCTACCAGGATCACCTCGTCGATGTCACCTGCAGTTACGTTGGCATCCTTGATGGCAATGCGGCAGGGCTCGATGGTGCGTTCCACCAGATCGTCCACCAGGGACTCGAACTTAGCCCGGGTGAGTTTGATGTTCAGATGCTTGGGTCCGGCGGCATCGGCCGTGATATAGGGCAGATTGATGTCGGTCTGGTGACTGGAGCTGAGTTCGATCTTAGCCTTCTCGGCGGCTTCCTTGAGGCGTTGCAGAGCCAAGGGATCATTGCGCAGGTCGACGGCCTGATCCCGTTTGAATTCGGCGACCAGGAAGTCTATGATACGCAGGTCGAAGTCCTCGCCTCCGAGGAAGGTATCCCCGTTGGTCGAGAGCACCTCGAACTGGTGCTCACCTTCGATCTCGGCAATCTCGATGATAGAGATATCGAAGGTTCCCCCACCCAGGTCGTAGACCGCGAGCTTCTGGTCTCCCCGCTGCTTATCCATGCCGTAGGCCAGGGAGGCGGCGGTAGGCTCGTTGATGATGCGCTTGACATCCAGGCCCGCGATCCGGCCGGCATCCTTGGTTGCCTGCCGCTGGGAGTCATTGAAGTAGGCAGGTACGGTGATGACGGCCTCCTTGACCTCCTCTCCCAGATAGTCCTCGGCGGTCTTCTTCATCTTCTGGAGGACCTTGGCGGAGATCTCCGGCGGGGCCATCTTCTTGTCGTTGACCTCGACCCAGGCATCGCCGTTGTCCGCCCTGACGATGTTGTAGGGGACCATGCTCTTGTCCTTCCCCACCGCCTGGTCATCGAATCGGCGACCGATCAGTCGCTTGATCGCGAACAGGGTGTTTTTCGGATTAGTAACTGCTTGCCGCTTCGCGGACTGGCCGACTAGGACCTGGTCGTCTTTGCTGAAGGCTACGATGGAAGGGGTGGTGCGGTCGCCTTCCGCGTTTTCGATGACCTTGACCTTGTCCCCTTCCATGAGGGCGACGCAGGAGTTGGTGGTTCCCAGGTCAATGCCGATAATTTTGCCCATGATTCTATCTTCTCCAGATTGAGTTCTCGTCGCTCGACGCACCTTCTCTGCGGGTTCAGTTGGGGTAAAACCCCGTGGTTTTCAAGCCTATTCCGATGCCGGTGCCGCCGCGACGATCACCGTGGCCGGCCGCATCAGCCGGCCATTGAGCAGATAGCCCTTCTGGATCACTGTGATCACCGTATTGGGCGCCGTATCTGCCGTGGGTTGCATAGTCATGGCCTGATGATACGCAGGGTCGAAGGGTTCGCCCTGGGGGTCGATCCGCTCGATGCCGAATTTGCCCATTACGTCCGCGAACAGCTTGAGGGTCAGCTCCGCACCCTCGCGGATCTTAGCAATGTCCGCGCCCTTGTCTTGTTGGACCGCGTCGTGGCCGAGCTCCAGGCTATCGCGTACCTGCAACAGCTCGCGCACGAAGCCTTCGAGAGCGAACTTGTGCGCCTTCTCCAGCTCGTTGGCCTGACGCCGCTTCAGGTTTTCCATTTCGGCACGGACCCGCAGCAACTGGTCCCAGTTTTCGTCTGCCTTGGCCCGTGCCTCTTCTAGCAGATCAGTCAGAGGCTCCGGCGTATCGTCCCCAACCAGGCCACCGGCGTTCGCCGTCGCATCGGTTCCCTCGACTTCCATTGCTGCTATGCCTTCCTTCTCCACCATCATTTCCTCTGTTACCTCCGTCGCCGCCTCTTGCGTCGGTGCGTCCTGTCCTTCCATCTCTTGCTCCAGCCGGTCTGTCTCTCGCTCCCCTACCATACTGAACCTCCAAGTACCCTAGTACACTGCTTCATAGAATTTTTCATGTTAGAATGCTAATTTTTCTGTAATCCATTGATTTAGAATGTGCTCATAAAACATGAACTAGGTCGTGTTGACCTTTAAATCAAACAGATCAAGATTGAGGCATTCATCACGAACGCGAGGTAATACCCGTCCAGTTTCAATCGTAGCGCGTGGCGACAGGCCGGAAGTGTTCGAGTGTTCGATACGGTTGAAAAAGCGTTCAACGGGATTAGCAAGCTTTGTAAACTTGGGGATTGAACTCGCGTGGGTGTCGACTGCTAGCATGAGGAGAAATTACCGCATGCACTCCGTGCTTGTAGATCATCTTGATCAAGGCCCGTGAATCGTAGGCTTTGTTCGGATACCACCTTTTCAACCTCAAGGCCAGAGCAATGGCTCGGCCTGGACCTACAGCGTGGGCATTTCCGGTACTGATGAGCGGACACCGAACCAGATTCTCTAAGCCCATCGCCGCGGGTATGAAGCTTGGTGGTCAACCCACCACGGGAGCGCCCAATCGCCTGGGTGCCGTTTTTGTGGGTGCACCGGCCGCGTGCCGAGCTTCCTCCAACGTGCGAAGTGCTGGTATGCGCTATTCCGGTTTCCAGATTCTGCAGGAAGATCGCGCCACGAGGCACCCTGAGTGGGCCAGCCGCAAGATCGCCTCCACGAACAATCGGTTATCGTGGCCGCTCCATCCACGGTCTGACGCTTTGCCTGGCAACGGGTGCTGAATCCGTTCCCATTGGTCGTCACGCAATTTCAAGCGAACCATTTCTTATCTCCCAAAACAGCTGAGTTGTGCGTAGTCTACCAGACTGAATGTCAACAGGATTCTAGTCTTGTTGACATCTAACTCTAACTAACTGTTTTTTATGTGTTGAATGGCCACAACCCAGGCAGTCTGCACAGCGGACCCTACGCCAACCGTTTGATTATTGTAGAGTCCGCTGTGTGGATCTTCGCTAAATGCCAAGTTTTGGATTCTCTCATAGGGAGAACTGAAATATTCCTCTATCTTTGTCGCCTGGAGGTCGCTGTATGGCTGGCGTTGATCAAAGCCAAAGTTGTAAGAAATCAGAAATGCTGAAATTTCCATCAAACGTCAAGAACCGGCAACTCGATCAAGAATGGGAGCAATTGAATCCTTGGAAGATACCAAAACGACCCTAACGAGAGCCCAAGAGGCCCAACAAGCAGCGACCCTTAGTTTTCCCGAAGCTAAAGCTGCCGAAAACGTCGAAGTAACCGAGGAGGCCTTGAGAGAAGCCTAGGCAGTGATCGCTGAAGCCGCGAGAAGACGAATCCCTGAAGGAAATCGTTTAAAGAGCTCGAGAAGGATGTGGAAGCAGGAGGAAAAACCACAGCTGAATTAGGAAGAGGGAAAACACGAGAGCCAAGCGGTGAAAAATCTGAAAGAGGCTACCGAAGCCGAACAGGAAATCAAAACACAACTGGTCGTCGACGTCACGACACTCCACTCGGAACGCACCGCCCTGGTTGATCGCTTGAAAGTGATCCTGGATGAGATGGAAGCCAAAGGGGGCGGTCCAGCGGCCTGCAGGGCTTACATTCAAGCAGTAAGCAATGTAGAACTCGATATCACCAATACCCAAGGACTGGGAGTCTAACTGCTCAGTTAACTCCAGTCCGAGGAAGGTGGACTACGCTGGGCGATCAATATCGGTAAATTCGATAGCATCGTGCTGATCTCGATTGTGATTTCCCACATAATCGGCTATGCCTCCTTAATTATTCCGCAAATTCGTGGTCGGTCTGATCATCGGTGTTCTGATCAGATTGGCCGGAAATCGTGATATAGAAATCCAAAGAAGATACAGACCTCAATTCATAGGAAATAAGAAGCGAAACAAGAAATAAAGAGATGAGGACGCTCAGAATCCTTATACAGTGAGGATTCTTTTATCGCATTGGGTAGATCGCAAAATGATTTCAAGCAGGAATTGCAGTCTCTACTCGCAGCTCGAATTATTCGAGCTTCATCGCCTTCAACTCGGCAAGGCTGCCGAAATAAGAGGCATGAAAAGACTTCGGTTTATGGACGAGCTAGGTCAGATGGAATTCCTGTTATAAATCATCTATGATAACTAGGTCCAAGAATAATTAAGCAATAGCTGAGGTCTGTTACCATAGCGAATAGTGGTCCACTCATGGCTCTTGCCAGGATTGGACAGATTGATTTACTTCTCAGCTATCCTCGATAGGTTATAATGCCATCGGAAGTATGGAATGATGGTAAGCTATTCGTGGAAGTTCACTTCCAGGTGCGAGATTTGCGACATTCCGATGTGAGTCCAATTCATCCTGGGAACACGGTCACCCTTGCCTTCGGCAGGCAGGCACTCCAAAGCTTTCGGTGGTGCAATCAGCGAGGTAACCAAAGTGGCGCAGCGGGAAATGATGGCGGACACCGGTGGGCATCTGAATGTGATCGCCGATCAGCGTTGGTTGGCTACAGCCTGGATGATGTTCGGGACCATTGCGCTGGCTCTGGCCGGGATCTTTGCTATCCTGCTGGTCGTCGCGCGGGCCCCCGGTACGGAGGCCCTGTTCCCAACCCAGGATTTCTTCCGCGTTGCCTTGATCGTCCACGTCGATCAATCGGTGCTGATTTGGTTTCTCGCTAGCTCCGGTATGCTTTGTAGCCTGGCAGGCCGTGTTCCGCTGCAAACCGCGCGCATCGCCTTCGTCAGTGCCGCAGCTGGGTGCTTGCTGATTACCGTTGCACCCTTCCTGGGTGCCGGTGATCCCTTGCTCAGCAACTATGTGCCGGTGCTTGATCATCCCCTGTTCTTGGCGGGCCTGGGGCTGTTCGGTAGCGGTATCCTGGCACAGGTGGTCCTGCATCTGGCACGCGCCGTCGGTACCCTAAATTTCGGCGATCCCTTGAGGGTAGGCACATTCACCGCCGCAGTAGCTACCTTGCTGGCGGGTATCTCCTTGGTCTGGACCTGGGCAGGTTTGGATCCGGCCTGGGAGGGCAAGGCCTACTATGAATACCTGTTCTGGGGACCCGGTCATATCCTCCAGTTCGCCTATACCCAGATCATGCTGGTGGCCTGGATCTGGCTTGCCTGTGCTACGGGTCGCCCCTTGCCCCTGTCCGATTCCTGGTTGTCGGCCCTGTTGATGCTGGGGGTCCTGCCCTTGCTCGTGGTGCCTCTGATCCATGGTCTCTACGCACCCGACTCGGCGGAGATCCGTATCGGCTACACCCATTTGATGCAGTATGGAAACGCCCTGGCACCGGTCCCTATTGGGCTACTCCTCACCCTGTCCCTGATCCGCAATCGCAGGCGCGAGGTGCCCCAGGAGCAACGTCCAGTCTACAGTGCCTTAGTTACCTCGTTGCTGCTATTTGTCGTCGGTGGGCTGATTGGGGCAGCGATCTCCAGCACGAACACCATGATCCCGGCCCATTACCACGGGTCGATCGTCGGTGTGACCATGGCCCTGATGGGGCTGACCTATCACCTGCTGCCGGAGCTCGGCTTCAGCCGACCAGAGGGCCGAATGGCCTGCTGGCAGGCTAGGATCTATGGCTCCGGTCAACTGCTGCATATCGCGGGGCTCGCGATTTCCGGGGCTATGGGGGTTCAGCGTAAAACCGCCGGCGCCGCCCAGGAGCTGAATGGCCTTACCCAAACCTTCATGGGCATCATGGGCCTGGGAGGACTGGTCGCTATCGTAGGTGGGATTCTGTTCGTACTGGTGGTGATGCGTGCCTGCAGTCGTTGGTCCGGTGATTGGGAAAAAGGACTGTAATTCACATCGGTCCTAGGTAGTGGTCAGCCAGTAGGAAGGCAAAGAGGATAGCAAGATAGAGGACCGAGTAGCCGAAGGTCTTCATCGCCAGGGTGTCGCCTTCGCTGCGGAGCAGGCGTATGGACTGATAGACGAAACCCGATCCCAACCCCAGCGCACCAACTAGATAGAGGGGACCGCTCATGTGGATCATGAAAGGCATGAGCGATACCCAGAACAGCAGCAGGCTGTAGATCAGGATCTGGAGTTTGGTGTAGGTTAGGCCATGGGTTACCGGCAGCATGGGGACAGCAGCCCGAGCGTATTCCTCCCGGCGCTTGATCGCCAAGGCCCAAAAGTGGGGTGGGGTCCAAACGAAGATCAACAGGGCCAGTACCAAGCCCTCTACAGAGACCTCGCCGGTAACCGCTGTCCAGCCCAACAGTGGTGGCATGGCACCGGCGATGCCGCCCCAGACGATGTTCTGCGGCGTGGCCCGTTTCAGGTACATAGTGTAGACGACCGCATAGCCGATGAAGGCAACGCAGGTCAAGAACGCGGTCAGCGGATTGATGAAAACCACCAGGACTAGCATGGACACCGCCGTCATCCCGAAGGCGAACACCATGGCATGTCGCGTGTCCAGGTCTCCGCTTGGCAACGGACGTCCCCGAGTCCGATCCATGAGGGCGTCGATGCGTTGGTCGACCACGTGATTAATGGCAGCCCCGGCCCCGGCGGCGAGCCCGATCCCGAGCAGACCGAAGAACAGCACCGGCAATGGCACCATCCCTGGTGCTGCAAGCAACATTCCAACCAGGGCGGTAAACAGGATGAGCACTATGACCTTCGGTTTCGTGAGCTCGAAGTAGCGCCGCCATAAGAAAGTATGGGCCGCAGCCAAACCGAGCTCACTTGTGGCCATACTGGGCACCTTTGATCCAATTCTTGGAGGCCTTGAGCAGATGTTCCAGGTCTTCCAGGGTATCTCGCGCGGGGGCGTCCACCGCATAGCGCATCATCAGGTTACCCATGGGATCCAGGATGTAGATCCGGTCGAGGGCTGCGGCACCCCCCCCTAGTAACCCCGGCAAGCGACTACCACCCAGGGCAACCCGCATACCAGCGAACTCGGCACCGAGCTCCCGTGCCAGGGTGGTTGCCGTGGCATTAGTCAACACCAGCAGCCGCTCGACACTGCGCTGACTTTCACCCAAGGCCAGACGGATCTGGCGCATCGCGATCAATTGGTTGCGACAAGCATCATCGCATGTGCCGTCGGCAAGATAGACCAGGGTCCATTTACCCGCGAGGAGATCGCGGGGGAAGTCCGTCCCGTCCTGGGTGAACAGTGCCAAGTCTGCCGGTAATGCAAGCACCGGATCGATCAGCTCCCCTTTGTTAGTACGGCCTGCGGGCAGGTACTCTGGGTTCAAGTAGAAAAACCAAGCAGCAATGACGGGAGCCGCGAACACAGCGACCATTACCCACAGGGGAGCTAGACTTCGTGGTCTTCTTCCGGCTTCGTCACTCACGCTGCACCCCCTCCGTTCGAACACGCTACTCGGGTAGCGTCTCACTACGAATCACATATGAGTCGATATTCTACATACAAAATAACTATTCAGGACACCTTAACCAAGCAGCAGGTTCCATGGGTAGCCTAACCCCATATCTCCGAACAGCCCACCTCGACCTCTTTATGTCGAAAGCCCCGCCGATGAAATTGCGGGTACTGCGCAGCGAACCAGCCGTCGTTTCCGCACTCCTGAAACTATGAAGGAACACGGATGGTAAGGGAGCAGATGAATCGCCTGCCATCCTTAGACGAGAGGTGAAAGCCCGTTATTCCGGCAGGGATAGCTGGAATCCAGATACCAGAGAAGGTCAGCTCCGGGAACGCCCGCAGCATCAAATCAATACTAGGTGCCAGGTCCTGTTGATATCTAACTCTAACTAACTGCTTTTATATGTTTTAGATGGCCACAACCCAAGCGGTCCGCACAGTCGCTCCTAAGCTAACCGTTTGATTATTTTAGGATTATCCGTGCCGACATTCTAAATGTCAACATGACCTAGGGCGTGTTGCTACTTAAGCCAAACAGGTCAAGATCGAGGCCCTTCATCACGAACGCATCGAACTCGTGTGGGTGAAGCTTGGTGGTCAACCTACCACGGGAGCGACTGATCGCCTAGGCGCCGTTTCTTTGCGGTGCACCGGCCGCGTGCCGATGGACCCCGACTACATGCATTATCAATGAAAACTCTTCAATATCAGACTCCTTTGCTAACTCCTAGAACACTCCGGACCACACACCACGCTTCTGCCCAACGTGCTAAGCGCCGGTATACGCTATTCCAGATCTCCAAATTAGATCGCGCCATAGGGCACCCTGAGCAGGCTAAACACAGGATCGCTTCCGCATTCGGAATCGCGCGGAGGTACTGTTCAAGATAGAAGTGGGGCTGGAATGTAAAGAACAGTCCGTTATGATTTTTATCAGCCAGCTTGCACCCGATGGCGAAAGCAACACCATGATGATCGATCGGGGCTGTCCTAGCTAAGGACGTTTTTGTCTCGAATTCACCCATGTCTTTAATTGGTTAAGCAGTTCTCGGTGATCACCTCCATTGAACCGCCATTCGCACTCCTTTAGGAACAGGT